>Ga0307379_10000153_pt1 | contig 118540 bp, 82 predicted proteins | sample UN2MG_FD_202237 | JGI IMG/M metagenome (GOLD analysis project Ga0307379, IMG submission 202237) | Soil microbial communities from Risofladan, Vaasa, Finland - UN-2 | ecosystem: Environmental > Terrestrial > Soil > Coastal area > Acid sulfate soil | place: Finland: Risofladan, Vaasa | collected... | reverse complement strand
CCACCCTGCGGCAGGAAAGCGTTCGCCAGCAGGTTTCGGCGCTCCCGCTGACCGGCCGGGGTAGCCGAAACGTCCTGAAGTCCTTAATCCACGCGGTCAAACAGGCCGCATAAGTGCGAAAGTCGAATTTAAGGGCTGTTTCAAAACCCATGATTGTGCCGATGATCAGGATGCCAGGGATAGCATGGAGGCGACGCCATGGCATTCACATTGGTTTCCGATCGTCTTTGAAACGAGATCAAACCGCTTCTGCCGGCGGAGCCACCCAAGCCCAAAGGCGGCCGTCCGCGGGTACCCGATCGGGCGTGCCTGACGGGGATCGTTTATGTCCTGCGCACGGGTATGCCGTTGCGGCTGGTTCCCGAGGTCCTAGGAGGAACTCGGGAACACACAACTCGCGGAAGAGGGCACAACATGTTGAGATGGAAGCATACTGTTGCTCCTGGACTGACGCTCGCTCTCGTCTGCTCGTTGGGTTGCTCCGGGCGCGGAGCGGCTGAGCCAACTACCAAGGCCCAATATCACCTGTCCGTTCAAGGCACACCCGGCGTGCAACTTGAGATGACATCTGTTTACAGACAAGAAGCGGGGGGACCGCCGGACCTTCACGCCGACCGCCCTGACGAACTCGGGGCGACTGGATTTGAACCAGCGACCTCTTGACCCCCAGTCAAGCGCGCTAACCAGGCTGCGCCACGCCCCGCCGACTCTACCACCGAGTGTAATTGCCGACGGCCGGCGATGTCAAGTTCACCAGGTACAGGCACTTAGGGATCGCCTGGGCCTACTGGGCCCGCGCGACCTCGGCGGAGCGATCCGGCAGACTTGATCGACTTGCCTGGCATCGTTAAACTGTTGCTTGGCAACGGAATAGGGTATTCGGGCGAGCCGTGGCGAAAGGCTGGATGAGCATGTCTTGACGCCGAGTTGGGGGCAGGCGTTCGGCGAGAAAGGCAGGAATCGGCCGATGGAAGTCAAACTGATCATGTTTAAGGAGAGCGGGCAGCAGAAAGACTTTGCCCTGGCCTCCGAGATTACCACCGTCGGACGGAAGGAAGACTGCGACCTGAGGATCCCGCTGGCGGAAGTGTCGCGCAAGCATTGCCAGTTCGTGCTCCATTCGGACCGCGTCGTTTTGCAGGATCTCGGCAGCAGCAACGGGACGTATGTCAACAACAAGCGCGTGGCCGAGCTACAGCTTCAACCGGGTGACCATGTAGTAATCGGGCCGGTGGTCTTCAGCGTACAGATCGATGGCGAGCCGAGCGAGATGAAGCCCGTGCGGACGCGCCTCGAGCACCGCCCACGAGCGGCCAGCATGGCTGCGCCGTCGGGTGATACCAATCTCGGTCGGACCGACCTGTCCGGCGAGGAGATGGACCCCATCAGCGCGCTGGAGGCGCTGGCGGCCAGCGGCACGCATCCCACCCCGCAACCCGAGCAAAACGAGCAGGGCCCCGAAAAGGAATCGTAAGCCAAACGATCGCTTTCGCGGCGAGTGATCGTGTGTGCGGCATTTCCGTCCGGAGTGGGTGGGCAGAGCATCTTTTGATTCGTGCGACGGTCACGCTGTATGATCGTCAGGCAGGTGGCCTTCCTGGCCGGAATGCGCAGGATGCTCTCCTGCGGGTGGCATCATGCCGCTGTGTTGCGTTCGTTGTAGCCGGTGCGCACTACACACGCCGTGGCCTGACGGCAGTGTCCAGTAAGAGCACCGGCGGTGGAGTCAGCGGATGAGACGCCGGGAAACGGTGGTTGTTGCGATTGCCGTGGGGGTGGCGTGCATTGCCGGGTTGCTGCTAACCCTCCCGAAATGGTCGTTTCGACGGACGGTGGCCGAGCTTGGGTCATCTCGAGCCGAGTTGCGGCGCGAAGCGGTCGATCAACTCCGTTACTCTAACGATCGGCGCGTGCCGGAACTGCTGGCTGCCTCGCTGGCCGATCCCGCGCCGTCGGTGCGGCGGAGCGCCAGCCGCGCGATCGCTCGCCGGCAATTCATGAATCTCGCCGAAGTGCTTCTCGCAGCGGCCGAGGCCGAGACGCATGCCTACACTCGACTCGCCATGATGCAGCAGTGGTCGGACCTGGTTTGGCCGAACGGAGATACCCAGCTTGAGCGGTGGGCACACGAGCCCGAACCATGGTCGCAACTGGCAGCCGCGTATGGGGCGCTGCGGCGAGGTCGCCCGGATGCAGCCTCGACTCTTTTTGAACTGGCTCGTTCGTCGGATTCAAAGATCCGCCTGTTGGCGTCCCGCACGTTGCGCGATGTCTGCGTCCCTGTCATCGAGAGCCATGGCGGATGCGAGACGACATTCGACGACGCCTCTGACCCGATGGGCCCGCCAGACGTGGAGCGGCTGGAGGCGTGGTGGGGCCCCCAGGTGAGTCCCGACATGCTATGGCGCGCGGCTCGCTGGCAATACGATCGCCCAAAACAGATCCGCATAGTCGGCAAGTTGTTCCGCAACCGGCAGCGCTTCGCGCGTTGGCTGGGCTTGTCGTAGCCGGTCCGGCCTGACTTGTGCAGTCATCCCCACGCGGTATGATCGGTCATCTGTTGTGGCCTGAAACGATTCTGCCAGGCAAACCAGGACGTGTGATGCAAGCTGGTCCGATTGCAGTATGGCACTTCGACAAGTCTGAAGGTCTGCTGATTCCCAACGCCGTGAGCAACGGACGGCCGTTGCAGGTTCACGGAGCCGTCGGCTGTGCGGGGCGCTTCAGTAGAGGTTTGGCGTTTCGACATCGGTTTGACTACGCGCGCGGCCCGGCGGTGGGCGCTCTTGAAGCGGGCGCCATGAGCATGGGGTTGCGGATGGACCGGCCCGGGCGCAACACAACGGTTTTCAGCTTGCAGGAGCAGTTGAAGATCGTCGTCCAACCCGAGCCCGGCCAGGGGCTGAGCGCGTCGCTCGGATCAGTTCGGCTCATCTGCGACCAGACGCTCGAGCCGGGACGTTGGCATCACGTGGCTGTAAGCTTCGGGCCCGGCGGCGCAAGCCTGTATCTCGATGGCCGAGTGGTCGCCAACGACCCAAAGGCCACGCAAGGCCTACCCCTCGGCCGAGGTCACGAGCAATACATGCTGATCGGAGGGCTCCAGCCTCATTTCGTACCGTGTGCCGTCGACGAACTAGCCGTTTTTGACTCGACACTGAACGACGAGCAAGTGCGCCAGTTGGCGGCCGGCCCGATCGCACCTGCCGATGGTAAGGCGGTTCCGTGCCCTCCGACGGCTGTATGCGCAAGCCGCTTCATCGACGAGAACAGTCCTACATGCGGGCTTCAGCAGGCGATTGATTCGCTCGGCCCGCCGGGCGGGACGGTTACGATACCGGCGGGGAGGTACGTGCTGCGCCGCGGTATCGAGCTCTCCGCCAGCGTCACGCTGATCGGCGAGGGCGGCCGAGCCATATTCGTCGCACCGCCTGCATACGCATCCCGACTGACGGGTGACGTCGGCGAGGGCTCCGATGCCGTTACGGTGGCCGATGCGTCGGGCTTCGCCGTCGGTGATGAGATCATGGTGACGTCGCACACTCAGCGTGGCTGGAACAGCACGCACGCGATTCTGGCGGGCATCGAGGGCAACATATTGCGCCTGTCGCGCCCGTTGTGGAACGACTACAAGGCCGCCGACGAGGCGCTGGCGGTGCACTGGTTCCCCATGGTACGGGCCTTCATGCAGCATGAGATCTACCTGACGGATCTGACGATCGAGGGCACGCCCGATCGCCTGGCGCTGCGACCCGACTTCACCGCTTCGGCCATTCACCTGGTACGCTGCTGCGACAGTCAGATTGCGCGTTGCCGCGTGATCGGCTGGCCTCACGACGGCATCTCGGTGCAAATGGGCGGTCGCGTGAGCGTCACCGACTGCCACGTACGCGACTGCTGTGGTCACGGCTTTCACCCGGGCACGGGCACGCGCCAGACTCTGTGGTCCAGCAACATCGCTGCCCATAACGGCACGGACGGGCTCTACTTCTGCGCCCGCGTCCGCGACAGCATCTGCGCCAATAGCGTACTGGCCGACAACGGTCGTCATGGCGTGGGCGGGCTGGGCGGCGGCGAGGATCGACGGAACCTGGTCTCTGCCAATCAGTGTGTGGGCAACGCGGGTGCCGGGATTGAGATGGATGGCGGCGGCAGCAACACGGTCGTGAACAACATCTGTCGAGCCAACTCGCGGGCGAAGCCCGGCAAGTGGCCGGGCATCCTCCTCACCAAGACGCGCTTGAACGTGGTCGCCGGCAATCAGTGCCTCGAAAGCCCCGACTGTCGCCATCAGAGTCTAGGTATCGAGGAAAAGGACGACGCTCAGGACAACATCATTCGCGACAACGTATGCTTCGGGTGCGATGTGAAGTTGGACGGCAAGAACACGCTCGCCGACCGCAACATCGCGCAGCCGACCGCCAAGCTGCCTGCCAAGCCCGACACCAAGACTCGGCGGTAGGCGTCGAAGCAGACGCCGGGCCCTTGCCGTAGCACACGATGGATGGAACTTGATTCCCGTGTACGGGCAAAGACGCATTTCACAGGAGACTCGATCATGCGCGCCGGTTCATGGCTCTTATCTCTCACAGGTGCGGTTCTCGCGTGGCCCCAGTTGGCGTTGGCCGGGCAGGCGGTGTGTCCGTGCGTGGCCGACAACTCGGTGGCCTGCTATTCCAGCGAGGTGAGGCAGAACGCCGGAGGACGCGATAGGCTGAAGATCAAACATCGCGAGAATTTCCTGCTTCTGAACTTCGACCTGTCGGCCGTGCCGTCAGAGGCGACCATCTCGTCGGCTACGCTGCGGCTGAGGGTTACGGATCCCAAATTCATACTCCGCCAAGTGGGTGTCTCCACCGTCAGCACCCCGTGGACCGAAGGCTCGGGTGCGGCCGACGGCGAGCACGACGACTGCTGTTTTGCGTGGCCCGGCCCACGAACGGCCACCTGGGCGGGACCGGGCTCGACCGTGTGTGACGTGATCGCGGGCAACGGTGGGACCCTCTCGCACTACACCTTCGCCCGTCCCGAGGCCGACGACTGGTGGGCCATCGACGTTGACCCGCGCCTCGTCGCGGCGCTGCGGGCCGACTCGTTCGCTCTGGCGGTGCAGGAGGAAACAGGCTGGTTTCGGGCCGACCGGAGCAACATATTCGTTTACGCCAGGGAGTCGAAGGAATCTGCGCCCACACTGACCGTCACGTGGGGCCAGCCGGACACCGAAGCGCCCTCGGCCGTGAGCGACCTCAAGATCGACACCGACGGCCTCGACGACGGGCAGGTGCTCATGACATTCGCCGCCGGGGGCGACGACGGCAACCGCGGCCGGGCCCTGGGCTACCACATTCGCTGCCTCCAGGCAGAGCGCGTTACGAAGGACAACTGGGATCGCGCCACCGTGGTCCCGCGCTGGCAAACGCCTCGCCCCGGCGCGCCGGGCGAGGCGGTCCGCGCATGGATTACAGACCTGAAGCCCGGCGAAACGCACAGCTTCGCAGTGGTCGCTTACGATCAGTCCGGCAACCGATCGGAGATCACATCTACCGATCCGGCTGCGTTGCCCGGCCCCACACCGCCACCTCGTCTTCAGTTTCTCAAAGACGTTACAGGCAAGGTGGCCGATGCGGTCGAACCAACCGGCGCCATGGCGGTGTGGGCCGTCGACGAACTGACCAAGGTCGATCCGATCAACGGCGACGTGCTGGACGGTGCGGACTACGTCAGCAACGACGTGCGCAGCGGCTCGTACGTTTGGGACGGCAAGACCAAGACCATTAGGTTGCAGGCTCTGCGCGGCGAGATTGCGGCGTTCAACCTGGTGATCGAGGCGCTGACCGACGCGGGGCTGACCGACATCCGCATCCAGCCGGCTGCGCTGACCGGGCCTGAAGGAGCTGTCATTCCCGTCAAGCAGTTGATGTTGCATCGACTGTGGTATCTCAAGAGCGAGGATCGCTACTTCCCCGAAGCCGCACCGCCTCTCGACCGACCGCTGCACATCCCCTCGCACGACAACGAGGTGCCCGGCCAGCGGAACCAGTCGGTCTACGTCGATCTCTATGTGCCGTGCGGCATTCCGGCGGGCACGTACCGCGGCAAACTCCAGGTGTCCTGCTCAGCCGACTCCGACACGGTCAACGTCGAGTTGAACGTGGTCGATCTCGACATGCCGAGCAAGCTCAGCTTTGTGATCGAACTGAATTCATACGGTTTTTGGGGCGAAATCGAGCAGTTCCACGCCATGCATCGGCTGGCGCACCTGCACCGTGTCGGCTACAACGTACTGTCGTACGGGCACTCCGAGAGCGTCAAGTTCGGCTTCCTGCCCAAGCTTGCCGGCGACGGGTTCCACACGCGTATCGTCGATTGGAGCGAGTGGGACCGTTGGATGGGTCCCCTGCTCGACGGATCGGCGTTCGAGGGGCTGCCACGTTTGCCCGCCGCCATCCCTCACTTTTATTTGCCGTTCCACGAGAACTACCCGGCCAGAATTAACGGCCACTACGCGCGCCCCGACTTTTTCCTCGATCGGCCCAAGGGCGAGGACGGCAAGTTCGATTACGAGGGGTGGCAAGATTACATGTCCGAGCACGATGTGGACATTGCTCGGGCGTTCGATCGCACGTGGCATCAGGCGGCGGTCGTCGTCGCCCGTCAGTGGCGTGATCACCTGGTGGCCAAGGGCTGGACGGACACCCAGTTTCAGATCTTTTGCAACGACAAAAACAATTTTCGCAAGCCGGATGGCAAGTCGGAAGGATACAAGAAGGCCACTTCACTGTGGACGCTGGATGAGCCGAGCTATGGCCGTGACTTCCGCGCGTTGGGTTATATCTACAATGTCTTCAAGCCCGTGCTGGCCGGCGAGCCGCTCGACATCGTCTGTCGCGGCGATGTATCGCGGCCGCAATGGCAGGGAGATCGCCTCGACGGTGTGAACGACCTGTGCGTGGTCTCCGACGCGTTCTATCAGTATCAACCGATCATCCAGCGGCGAAGGGTGTTGCACGGCGACCGCTACTGGAGGTACGGCGGCGGGCGGGGGCCCGACAGCGACAATGCCGCACTGGTCGCGTTGTACTACAAGAACTGGACGCTCGGCGCCGATGGCGGGTTGGCCTACTGGAGGAGCTTTGCCGGTCAGGAAGCCTGGGACAAGCCCGACGCATTGGCCGTCGTGCACCTGACCGGTGGCCACGGCTACAACATGCCGGTAGGCACCACGCGGCTGAAGGCCCAGCGTCGAGCCCAGCAGGACATCGAGCTGATGAACATGCTGGCTGCTGAGTCGGGCTGGTCGCGCAACCGCGTCGCCCGAGCGGTGGCGGCTGCCATCAACCTGGCCTCCGAAACGCAGGCGCGCAACGCCGACGATCCCGGCCAGACCAGCTTCGCCGACGTCCACGCCGCCAGCCTGGCCAGCATCCGGGATGCGCTGGTTCGCGAAATCCTGGCCGCCAGGAAGCGCTAACCGGCGCAACGGATGTCGGGCAATAGTCGTCGCGTGCGCCTGGTTGCCCATGCGACGCGATACGGGTGACGTGTGCTGTCACGTTGGTGCCGCGTTGGCGTGGTTGTGCTAACATGATCCCGTCGCCGACCCAGGGAGCCAGACCATGAAGATTCAATCGATCGCGTCACATACCCAGGCGCCCGTTCAGATGGAAGGGGCGCAGCAGGCGAAGATCCGCATTCTGATCGGACCGGACGACGGCGCCGAGAACTTCCATATGCGGCAGTTCGAGATCGCACCGGGCGGGTGTACGCCCCACCACCAGCACGATTACGAGCACGAGATCCTCTGTCTGGCCGGTAAGGGCGTTGCCCGTACGACCGAGGGCGACAAGCCGATTCAGGCAGCCGACGTGGCGTTCGTACCGGCTAACCAGATGCACCAGTTTCGCAACGAATCGGACCAGCCTCTGGAGTTCATCTGCCTAATACCGGCTCCCGAGCAGTGCAAGTGAGTCATCCGCCGCGGGCGTTCGGCGGCCTGTCGGCATTCTGCAACCGGTGAGAGAGGCGATGGCCAAAGACGTCGCCAAACAGATCGAGCAGTTGCGCGACGATATCCGTCGGCACGACTACCTCTACTATGTGCTGGCCCGGCCGGAGATTACCGACCGCCAATACGACGGGCTGATGGAGCAGCTCAAGCAGCTCGAGGCCGATCATCCCGAGCTGGTCACGCCCGACTCGCCCACCCAGCGCGTGGGGGGCGAACCGCTGGAGCAGTTCGCGTCGGTCCGTCACGCCGTACCGATGCTCAGCATCGACAACACCTACAACGAGCAGGAGTTGCGCGAGTTCGATCAACGCGTGCACAAGGGGTTGGGCGGCGACGAATATGCGTACTTGGTCGACCTGAAGATTGACGGCGTGGCGGTGTCGTTGCGGTACGAGCAGGGGCGTCTGGTCCTGGCAGCCACCCGAGGCGACGGGGTTACCGGCGACGATGTGACGCAGAACGTTCGGACCGTTCGCGGTGTACCCATCTGTCTGATGGATCAGGAGTGGCCTGACGTGCTGGAGGTTCGCGGCGAGGTCTACTGGCCCCGGGCCGACTTCGAGGCGTTCAACACCCAACGCGAAGCGGCCGGCGAACCGATGTTCGCCAACCCGAGAAACGCCACCGCCGGCACGCTGAAACTGCTCGATAGCCGCATCGTCGCCCAACGCGGGCTGCGCTTCATGGCCCACGGCTTCGGGCAGGTCGAGCCGCTCGGGGCCGAGACGCAAAGCGCCCTATGCAACATGGTCGAGAAGTGGGGAATCCCGGTCATGCCGCAGCGACGGCTTTGCCGGGACGTCGAGCAGGTCCTTGCGCTCTGCCACGAGTGGGACTCGAAGAGACACGACCTCGACTTCGCCACCGACGGCCTGGTGATCAAGGTCGACCGGTTCGACCAGCGCGACGCGCTGGGCGCCACCAGCAGGTACCCGCGCTGGTGTATCGCGTTCAAGTTCGCCGCCGAGCAGGCCCAGAGCAAGCTGCTCGAGGTCCAGTGGCAGGTCGGCAAGCTCGGCACGCTCACGCCGCGGGCGGTGATGGAACCGATGCAACTTTCCGGCACCACGGTGCGGCACGCGAGCCTGCACAATTACGAACAGATCCAACGGCTTGGTGTGATGGTGGGCGACTTCGTGACGGTCGAAAAGGCGGGCGAGATCATCCCCCAGGTCGTCGGCGTGGTCGAGGCCAAGCGCCCGCGCGATGCCAAGCCCATTCGTCCGCCGAAGCAGTGCCCCGTCTGCAAAGGGCAGGTGGTCAAGGACGAGGGCGGCGTGTTCCTGCGGTGCATCAATCCATCGTGCCCGGCCCAGTTGAAGGAGCGTCTGATCTACTTCTGCGCTCGGGATCAGATGGACATCGAGGGGGTCGGCCCGGCGCTGGTCGATCAGCTCGTCGATAGCGGGCTGGTAGCTGAATTTGCCGATCTGTACGGTCTGGCCGACCGACGAGAGGAACTACTGAAGCTTGAGCGCATGGCTGCCAAGAGCGCCGACAACCTGCTTGCCGGCATCGACGACAGTCGTTTGCGCGAGCTGTCCCGCGTCGTGGCGGCGCTGAACATCCGACACGTGGGAACGCGGGCGGCCCAGATTCTGGCCGAGCACTTTGGCACGATGGACCGTATCGCAGCAGCCGGCGTCGAGGAGTTGGAGGCGATTCCGGAGATCGGGCCGGTCATGGCCCGGACGATTCACGAGTGGTTCGCGAGTCCGGCTGGCAAGCGTACGATCGAGCATCTCGAAGCGGCCGGCGTGAACATGAAGCAGCCGCGGCGCCGGGCGGTGGGCAACCAGCCGCTGGCCGGCAAGACCGTCGTCGTCACCGGAACGCTCGAAGGGTTCGGCCGCAAAGTCGTGCAGGACCTGATCGAGAAGCTCGGCGGCAAGGCCACCGGGTCGGTCACTAAGAAGACGGATTTCGTGCTCGCCGGCGCCGATCCGGGAAGCAAACTCGACAAGGCCCGCAAGCTCGGTGTCGAGGTCATCGACGAGGCCGAATTCCTGCGTCGGATCGGACAGGTGTGATCCGCTGCCGGGCCGATCGGTACGTCGATCATCGCCTTTGCTCGCTTTGGGGGACGGCTTCGGGCGGAGCACGGTCGTCCGGCTGCTCTGTCTTGCCACCGTTCGTCGTCGTGCGCACGGGCGTTGAAAGGTGTTGCTGTGCCCATATCAGCACAGCCGCGCCGCAGATCAGGGCTATCCCGCTGACCCACTGTTGCGGCGCAGGCCGCTCGTCGTAGATTTGCCAGGAAACAGTGGCCGTGATGAATGCCGACGCCAGACTGGCACCGCTGCAAATGGTCACGCCCAGTCGGGCCAGCGCCGCATAGAACAGCACGTGTGCCGTCGAGATTCCCACCAGCGCCGAGATCACCAAGAGCAGGAAACTACCCAACGGCATGGTCTTCGCCTGACCCGGTTCGCCCAGGACGAACATCAGAATCAAGGTTCCCACGGCCGTGTAGCACCCTATCAGGGCAAAGGCCGACCGCGCATCCACGTCGCGCGTCGACCATCGCACGGTCACGCTATAGAGCCCCCACATCAGGCTGCACGCCAGCGTAAGCAGAACGCCGACCAGGGTGGCCCCGCCCTCCAGGGCGCCGCCGTAGATGCTTACCCCCACGAAACCGCTCATCGCCAGCGTCATTCCCAGCCAGAAGCGTCTGCTGCCTATCAGGCCTCGCTCGTCGGTGAAGATGAGCATAGCGGCGATGATCGCCCAGATGACATTCAGGCGAATCACAAATGCGATCAGTCCCGGATCGATGTAGTAGGGCGCCCACGCCCACAAACATTGGCCTGCCAAGTTCACCGATGTAGGTACCAGCGCCCGTACGTAAAAGCCACTCGCCCGGCGGCCTTGGCGGAGCAGGGCGACCAGCCAGGGAAGCCACACGAGCATGGCCAGCGGATAGCGCAGCCCGTTGGCCGTCCAGCCGTCAATGAAGGCGGTGAAATGCTTCAGAAACAGCGGCACGGCGCTCCAGCACAGGACCGCACCAATCAGGCACAACGTGGCTTTGAGGCTGAATCGTTCGGCGCCCTGCGTCATGCACCAGCATGTATCGACACCGTTGCCTGCTGGCAAGTCACCCGTTCAACCCCCGCACAAAAAAGCAAGGGACCGGGGCATGATGAGCCCCGATCCCTCTTGATTGCGCTGGTCCCCGTAGAGCCGGCTCTGTCGCCTAGAGAAGCGACAGGATGGAGGCCGTCTGTTGGTTGGCCACACCGAGCAAGGCCATCGCCGACTGGAGGAGGATGTTCTGTCGGCCGAGTTCTGCGGTCTCCTCGGCATAGTCCACGTCGGCGATCTGGCTTCGTGCCGAACCCAGCGCGGTCTTCATCGCGCTGAGACTGTTGACCGAAGTTCTCACCTGCAAGCTCTGGAACGCGCCGACGCGTCCCCGGGCGACGGCTACCTGGCTGACCGCCTCGCGGGCTATGGTCAGCGCCTGATTGGCGTCGCTGGTCAGCGAGTTGCTCCCGCCGCTCTTGAGGCTGGAGAGGTAACCCAGCGTCGCGGTGCCCAGCTTGTAGCTCATCGGTGACTCAATGCCGATCGTCGCCCGCGTGCTCGACTGGGTCCCAAGCTGGAACGTCGCACCACCGCCTGAGATGCTGATCGTCGCCGTGTCGTCGACGTCGTTTCCGGCGCTGGTGATACTGAACGAGCCACTGATCCCGTTCGTGTTGACCGAGATATCAAGCCCGTCGCCGGTAACCTGCGAGCCGTTGACCGTGACGACCGCATCGGTGCCCTCGGTTCGGGCCTGATCGCCGAAGTTGGTCGAGTCGCCACTGAGGTTCTGCACCGACAGGAACGAGTCGCTGCCGTACTCCTGACTGATCAGGTGCAGACTGTCGTTAGCGGCCGCAGCCGACGCCACAACGCCGGTCTCGGTGGTCACCGCGTTGATCGACGCAGCCACCGAGGAGAGCTTCTCGCCAGCCGCGATGTCAATCGTGGCCGTTCCCAATTCACCCGTGACCAGGATGGTCGTCGCGGTGCTGGCCGAGGTGGTGGCGTAGCTGTCTTGCTGGGCCTTGGCCGCCGCGGTGTCAACCTCCACCTGAACCGTGCTGCTGGACTGATTGCTGCTTCGGCTGTAGACGTGAACGTCGCTGACGTTGCCGGCTCCGGCTGTCACCGACGTGCGGATGGCCTGCGAGCCGTCCAACAGCTTCTTGCCGTTGAACTGCGTGGTGCGAACGATTCGGTCGATCGCGCCGATGGCCTGGTCGATCTGGGCCTGGTTGGCCGCGATCTCCGCCCGGCTCAGACCGCCCGAGCTGGTCGAAGCCGATGCCAGCGAGACGATCTCGTTCAGCAGCGTGCTGACCTCACCCATAGACGCATCGGCCACGCCCAGCATGGCGTCAGCGCGCTGGCCATTGTCGATGGCCGCCTCGGTCGCCTTCAGTTCGGCGTTCAGTCCTTGCAGCGCGATCATGCCCGCCGGGTCGTCCGCACCGGTATTGATTCTTGAGCCGGTGGACAGGCGGGTCATGGACAGGCTCTGCGCCGTGGTAATCTGGTTGATCTGGTTCAGTAGACTCAGCGTGTTGGCATTGAAAACGGTAAGCCCCATCGTGTCTCTCCTTCTCACAGTCTTGGCGAATACAAAGAGATTCACGGGGAACTTAAGATACAAAAGGACGCTGGGCAAATTCGTCTGAGAAAATCGTTGTGATCGCGGGGTTGGCGACTCGGGCTCCCCGTCGGCGCCCTGAGCCCTTGCATTAACGGTCCTGTATCGGCACACTCAAAGGGCACCCCTTGCCGAGGGTGCCGGTAAAACCGTCGGTTATCTACGCTTGGACACGGGAGAGCGTTATGGACCTCCGCCAGGAATTGAGCGAGCAGATGAAAGCCGCCCTCAAGGCCGGTAGCAAACAGCGATTGAGCACGGTGCGCATGCTCCTAAACGAGCTGAAAAACGAGGATTTGCAGTCCGGTAAGCGAGCGGACGATGTCTCGGTGCTGCGGCGCTACGCGAAGCGCCTGACCAGATCGATCGAGGAATACCAGCAGGTCGGTGCGGCCGATCGTATCGACGGTCTGCGTCAGGAACTGGCCATTGTGGAAGAGTTCCTGCCCCAGGTGATGGGCGAGCAGGAGTTGGTCGAGGCCGTCGACCGGCTACTGACCGAGCACGGCCTGACCAGCCCCAAGCAGATGGGCCAGGCCATGGGGCTGTTGACCAAGGCTTATCCAGGTCGGGTCGACGGAGCCAAGGCCCAGCAAATCCTCAGAGCCAAGTTGACGGAGCCCTGACCACGGCGACAATGACCCGCGGCTGCACCGGCGGTGGAAGGGCATCCGGATCCGTGCGACCGGACGCAGTGGACACACAGGAGACCGAAACATGATCAAGTCGATTAGTTATTGGGCGTTCCCCGGCGGAATGGCCGGCAAGAAGAGCATCGAGGACGCCTTGGTCGAGGCCGCCAAGGCAGGCTTCGAGGGCATCGAACTGTGTATCGCACCGGAAGGCGAGTTGACCCATCGCACCAGCGAGAAGCGGTGCGACCAGATCCGGGCCGCCGCGCGGAAGGCGGGCATTAAGATCGTCTCGGTTGCCAGCGGGGCGTGGTGGGGCATGTCGCTGACGGATGCGAAGGCCAGCGTCCGGCGCCAATCGCTGGCGTTTCTCAAGGACGCCCTGCGCGTCACCGGGCAGCTCAAGGCCGGGGCCCTGCTGGTGGTGCCGGGCTGTGTCCATGCCGATTTCATTCCGAACTGCCCCCAGGTGCCCTACGATGAGGCCTACAAGACCTCCCGGGCGCAGATCCGCGCAGCCCTGCCGACCGCCAGAAAGTACCGGGCGGCCATCTGCGTCGAGAACGTGTGGAATAAGTTCCTGCTCAGCCCGCTGGAGATGCGTGACTTCATTCGTGGGTTCCAGAGCCCCTGGGTCGGCTCGTACTACGACGTGGCCAACAACGTCCCGTACGGGGTCAGCGCCGACTGGGTCCGCATCCTGGGCAAAGCCATCAAGCGTGTGCACTTCAAGGAGTATCTGAAGAAGCGCAATCCCGACGGCAGCGTGACCTGGACGGGTTTCCCCGAGGGCTTCGAGGTGCCGCTCGGCAAGGGGCATGTGGATTACCCGGCCGTGCTTACGGCTCTCAAGAAGGTCGGCTACAAGGGCCCGGTTACGTACGAGTGGCTGAACCTCAATGACGACCCCAAGGTCGTCAAGCGCTGTAGTCGCGAAATGGATCGGGTCCTGGCGTAGCCATGGGCAACCCAGCCGGCGCTGTCTGTCGGCGACCATAACCGTATAGAAGACCGGACGGCCCTGTTGCGGGGCCGTTCGGCACGTAGGTGCGACATGCAAATCTCGCTGGCAGGATGGAGCATCCACCGTCGGTTCCTTTGCGAGGACAAGCCGCTCGAGCTGGTCGAATTCCCCCGCTTGGCGGTCGAGGAATTCGGGATCGACATGATCGAGCTCAACTCACCGTTCTTCGTGTACCGCGATCCGGACGCGCCCGCCAAGAGCAGCATCTCGGACGGTTACGTCCGCGACCTGCGGAAGGCCGCTGCGGACGTTCGCTGCTCGGTTCTGGGCATAGCGGTCGATGGGCACGGCGACCTGGCGGCGTTGGACAAGGGCGAGCGGAAGCAGGCGGTCGAGAACCACCGCAAGTGGTTCGACGTTTGCGCGGCGCTGGGTGCCCGGTGTTTCCGGGCCAATTCGGGCGGGCGGGATCGGCACGACGATCCGGACGCCATCAAGGCCTGCACCGAAAGCTTTGCCGAGTTGGCCGGACGGGCCGAGGCGTACGACCTGGTCGTCCTGATGGAGAACCATTGGGGCATAAGCCAGGACCCTGACGTCATGGTGCAAATCGCCGAGGCGGTCGGCTCAGAGCACTTCCGGCTGCTGGCCGACTTTCTCAACTGGCCGGACGAGTTGGACAAACTTGCGTCGCTGGCCAAGATCGCACCGTACGCATACGCCACTCACGCCAAGTTCCTCAGCTTCGACGCACAGGGCGAGTGCAACGAGATCAACGCTGCCAGCGCAATGGAGATCTTCCGGCAGGCCGGCTACGCCAATCCCTTCGGTATCGAGTACGAGGGCAAGAGCGACGACCACGAGGGCGTCTTGCGCAGCAAAGACCTGCTTCTCAGCTACGCGTACTGACGGGCCAGTGACCGAGGCAGCGGCTCGGCCGGCATCACTGCCGCGTTGATCCTGCGGGTGGCATTCCGCTAGAATGGCCGCAACGGGCGTATCAGCGGAGTTCGGCCCCGCTGTTTGCTGATGTCTAGCCATGAAACTGCGTTCCTGCCCATCCCGACTGCGGGGATCGGTGGCGATCCCCGGCTCCAAGTCGCACACTATCCGTGCGGTAGCCATCGCCTCGCTGGCGGAGGGTACCTCCCAGATTGCCTCCCCGCTGGATTCACTCGATACGCGGGCGGCCGTTGAGTGTTACCGGGCTTTGGGGGCGAGGATCCGCGTCGAAGATGCGGGAACCTGGCGCGTCAGCGGAACGGGTGGGCAGCCGTCGCCGCCGTCAGACGTGGTCAACGTGGGCAATTCTGGAACCACGCTTCGGATCGCTGTATCGTCCGCGGCCCTGCTACCCGCCCACGCCGGCTGCACCGTGTTTACCGGCGACGAGCAGATCCGACGCCGGCCTCTCGAGCCGCTTCTGGCGAGCCTTCGGCAGCTCGGGGCGTCCGCGGTCAGCACACGGAACAACGGCTGCGCCCCGGCCGTAATCGGCGGACAACTCCGTGGCGGACGCACGAGCATCGAAGCGGTCACCAGCCAGTATCTGTCCAGCCTGCTCATCAACTGCCCGTTGGCGACCGAGCCCACCGAGATTGTCGTGACGAAGCTCAACGAACAGCCCTACGTGCAGATGACGCTCGATTGGCTCGATCGGCAAGGCATCCGTTATAAGAACGAACACTTCCAGCGGTTTGCCATCGAGCCCGGTCAGCGCTACCGGGGCTTTTCGTACCGTATACCGGCCGACTTCTCGTCGGCTACCTTCTTCCTTTGCGCGGCGGCGATTACCGACGCCGATGTGGAAATCCTGGGTCTGGACTTCAGCGATGCCCAGGGCGACAAGGCCGTTGTCGACTACCTGCGGCAGATGGGTGCAGAAATCGACGTCACGCCAACCTGCGTCCGCGTCCGAGGTGGATCGCTTCGCGGCGTCCAGCTCGATCTGAACGCCACGCCTGACGCACTACCCGCAATGGCCGTCGTCGGCGCCGTGGCAGAGGGCACCACCAGGCTGACTAACGTGCCGCAGGCACGAGTGAAGGAAACCGACCGAATTGCCGTGATGGCTGGTGAGCTGGCCAGGCTGGGGGTGTCCTGCAAAGAGCTGCCGGACGGATTGATCATCGAACATTCACCGATTCGGGGAGGATCGGTGCACGGACATGATGACCACCGAGTAGTCATGGCCATGGTCGTCGCCGGTCTGGCCGCCAAGGAGCCTGTCATTGTCGATACCGCCGAGTCCGCAGGCGTGACGTTTCCCCAGTTCACCTCGTTAATGCAGGACCTCGGCGCCGACCTGGAACTGATCGAATAGCACTTGTTGGAGGATACCCCATCATGATGGGCAACACGTTCGGACGCCTGTTTCGCATCACAACTTGCGGCGAGTCGTACGGCCGAGGACTTGCCTGTATTGCCGACGGTGTGCCGCCGGGCATGAAGCTGAACGTCGAGCACATCCAGGCCGAACTGGACAAGCGGCGACCGGGCCAGAGCAAGCTTGACTCACCGCGCAAGGAAACCGACCACGTCGAGGTCTTCGCGGGACTGCTGGAGGGCGTGACCACCGGCGCGCCGGTCGGCATGATCATCTACAACGTGGATACGCAGCAGATTCACGTCGACCAATACCGGGCGGTGAAGGACCTCATCCGGCCAGGCCACGCCGAGCACACCTTCTTCCTCAAGTACGGCGAATGGGCCGATTGGTGCGGCGCCGGCCGGGCCAGCGGACGCGAAACCTGTGCGCGCGTCGCGGGCGGGGCGGTAGCCAAGCAGATCCTCGCCCGTGAGGGCATCGAAGTGCTCGGGCATGTCGTGGAATCGCACGGGATCAAGGCTGCACCACTCACGTTCGAGCAGGTGGCCGACAACTACCGCAAGAACGATCTGAACTGCTGCGATCTGACGGCGGCCGAGACCATGATCAAGGATCTGCTTAAGGTCCGCGAAAACGGCGACACGTGCGGCGGGGCCATCGAGGTAGTCGCACGTGGTGTGCCCGGCGGGTTGGGCGAACCGGTCTACGACAAGCTGCGCGCTTCCATTGCCCACGGGATCATGAGCATTGGGGCGGTGACGGCGCTGGAAATCGGCGGGGGCACGGCGGCGTCGGCCATGTGCGGCAGCGAGTGGAACGATGAGCCTTACCTCGACGAGAACGGGATAGTGCGCTTCCGTACCAATTATGCAGGGGGCATGCTCGGCGGGATCAGCAATGGCGACGAGATCCGCATCCGGTTGACCGTCAAGCCCACACCCACGATCTCCAAGAAGCAGGCCTCGGTCGACATGGCCAGGATGGAGCAGGCCGAGCTGGCGGCGATCACCCGGCGAGACGTCACCATCTGCCCGCGGATCTACCCCGTGGCCGAGGCGATGGTGGCAGCGGCGATCCTCGATGCGATGTACATGGCCAAGGGTTACGAATACTTCGCCCGGCTGCCCGAGAAGTGGCGCCAGCAGACCGCTCCCAAAGACGTCAGCCAGCACGACGAGATTATCCAGCGAGCGTTTCGCAAGCCCGACGTCATCGCCGGCAGTCGCTGACCGCTTGCCGTCTCGGCTGTCGGAACCTGTCCGGCAACCTCCCCCCCCGTGCCATCGGCGGTAGCCCAGTCGACGCCGTCAGCCGCAACACGCCCCGGCAGAGCCCGATCCTCTAAATCCAACCGCAAGTCTCTTTCCGGTAGAACCTTAGCGGGTTCTCGGGTTTCCTGATCCGGGAAGTTGATCCCACCTGTAGGGCTGGCCGACGAGCGGCCGATAACAGGGTTATGGACCCGCCGGGCGGCCAGACCTCCGCGCGCTTCGAACCGACCGACTTGCACCGCAAGATCGTTGATCTGCCGGCCCTGCGCCAGGCGGTGCAGACTGCACGGCAGGCAGGCAAGACGGTCGTCCATTGCCACGGATGCTTCGATATCGTTCACCCCGGGCACATCCGCTACCTTCAGTTTGCCCGCCGCCAGGGCGACCTGCTGGTGGTCTCGCTTACCGGCGATTCCCAGATTGACAAAGGGCCCTCGCGGCCTTACGTCCCCCAGGAGCTTCGAGCGGAGAACCTGGCCGCCTTGGAGCTGGTTGACTACGTGCATATCGATCCGTATCCGACGGCGACCGAACTGATCTCAGTCATCCATCCCGACGTCTACGTGAAGGGCCACGAGTACCAGAGTTCATCCGATCCGAACTTCCTGCGCGAACGCGAAGCCGTCGAGCGCGGGGGCGGCCGCGTAATCTTCAGCAGCGGCGAGGTGGTCTTCTCCTCGACGCGTCTGATTGAGCAGTTCGGCCAGACCGCCAGCATGGAGTATCACCGCCTGGCCTCATTCTGCGCCCGACATGAAATCAGCAGTTCCTCGCTCTTCGCTCTGGTGCAGCGGTTTGCCGATGCACGGGTGTTGGTGATCGGCGACACTATCGTCGACCGCTACGTCTTCTGCGACGCCCAGGACCTGGCCGGTGAAGCCCCGATGGTGTGTCTGACCCGGTTGGAAGATCGCACTTACCTGGGCGGTGCGGCGATCGTAGCTCAGCATGTGGCGGCCATGGGCGCGTCCCCCTGCCTGGTGACGGCGATCGGGGATGACGCCCCTTCCGAAAGGCTGGCCGAGACTCTCGCCGCCACCGGCATGGCGCATCAGCTAATGCGGGTAAGGCCTTCGCTGGTCACCAAGACCCGCTTCCTGGTCGATGAGACCAAGCTGTTCAAGCTGGACGAAGGGCATCCCCATCCGCTGGACAGCCGGGCAGAACGAGAGGCGGCTTCGATCATTGTCCAGCAGGCGCGCCAGGCCGATGCTGTCATCTGGTGTGACTTCGGCTACGGGATGGTCTCCGACGCGTTGTGGGGCCGCGTGGCCGCCGAGGTGGGACGCAAGACCGCCATTGTCTCAGCCGACGTGAGCGGCACACGCGGGGATTTGCTCAGGTTCGCCAACGCCGACCTGCTCTGCCCGACCGAACGGGAGCTTCGATCTTCATTGAATGACTTTGACGGTGGGCTGTCCACTGTGGCATGGCAGTGCATGCAGCAAACCCAGGCGCGCAGGCTGCTGGTGACGTTGGGCAAGCGGGGCCTGGTTACCTTCGACCGCCAGAGCCAGGACCCGGCTTCCCGCGCCTGGAGCGACCGCCTGCTGAGCGAACACGTGCCCGCCCTTTCCGATCGAACGATCGACCGATTGGGTTGTGGCGACGCCTTGCTGGCCACGGCGACGCTGGCCCTCGCATCGGGGGCAAGCCTGGCGCAGGCAGCCTACTTGGGCAGCGCTGCCGCTGCGATCGAGCTGTCGCGCCTTGGAAACCTGCCGGTGGGCGCGTCCAGCCTGTTCGATTGGCTCCAAAACCGTGACGAGTTGACCGAGGCGGCACGTCCCGCCCGGCCAAGACGGGCGCCCCCGTCCGTAGTAAGTGCGGCGTCGGCCACATAGTCGCCGCAAAGGGAGAGTCTCATGAACGATCCAACATGCTCCATCATCATTGCTACACGAAATCGCAAGGACGTCCTGCTGGCCGATCTTGAGGCCATGTCATCGGCTGCTGAGGGATTGGCCGAGATCATCGTCGTCGACAACGCCAGCGAGGACGGTACAGCCAAGGCTGTGGCTGGCCGTTTCCCGCAGGTGCGTCTGGTCGAGTTGGACCACAATTGCTACGCGGCTGCGCGGAACGCGGGCGCCGACACCGCGCGGGCGCCTTATCTTGTCATGCTCGACGACGACAGCTTCATCGACCGCACGAGTCTTCAGGCGATCCCGGCTGCGTTTGACCTCTGGCCGAATCTGGGTGCGTTCGGATGCCTCGTCTGCCGAGCAGAGCGGCCTGCTTCGCGCGGGAAGGGCGCGACCACAGAGGCCCCGTCGTATGAGACGGGAGGATTGCCCGGAGTCTTCATTGGCTGCGGCGCGGCCATCAAACGTGATTTGATGCTCGATCTTGGGGGGTACCCGGAGGACTTCGGCTACTACGGAGAGGAGTATGATCTGTGCTGCCGTCTCTGGCATGCGGGGCAGACGGTTGTATGGTTCGACGATATCAGGGTGACGCACCAGCGAGCCCAAAGCGGGCGTGACACCAATCGAATGCTGCGGTTTCTCACGCGTAACAACATCAGGCTGTGGGACCGATACGCACCCGAGCGACGGCGCCGGGCGGTGATCGAACAGACCGTGGAGCGATACGGCCGAATCGCACGCAATGAAGGCGCGATGGTGGGTTACGAGCACGGCCTGCGAGAGGGACGCGACTGGATCAACAACGCCGGCGCCGGGCGGCAGCCGCTCTCCGAACAGCAGTTTCGGGCGATGTTCGGCATGAACGAGGCGGAACATGTTCTTGCACAGCGCGCCCGCCAGCTATCCCTGCACAGGGTGGCGCTGTACGGCCGCGGTAAGGGGGCTGAACAGATTCTCGATTGTCTCGACGACCTGCGAATCAGTGTTCCGACGGTCATCGACCCATCCGGCGCAGGTCAGGCCTGGCACGACCGAACAGTGGTGAGTTTGGACGATGCCGACCGAGGGCGACCCGAGGCGATCGTCGTCGGATCGCTTTCACCGGGAGCGGTCAGGAACCTTGCTGCCGAAGCGCGACGGTTGTTCGCCGATCTGCCGATCATTGAGTGCGTCAGCCCGTTGAAGGTCAACGCGGCTGAATTGGCCGGCATCACGGCGTGATTGCGAGCATGCCGGGTTTTTAGGGGCCGAGAGCCAACCGTCGTCTGGCCGTCTCCGCCAACTCCTCGGCACAATCTGCGCAGAATCCCAGCGGCGGGCCTGTTGGAAGGTTCGCAAAGACCGCGCAAAGCCCCACACGGCTGCCTTTGTACATCACACACCGGGCATGCGTGCAGTGCTGGTGGTCGACGCGGGAGAGGTGATGGTCCCGCGCCGGCACCTCGAGCCAATGGCCTACCTCGTGCACCAGCGTCATGGCCTCGATTACGTCCGGCGTGATCGGGCCGATCTGCCAGTCGAGCGTGGCTTGCTGGCTGACGCACACCACGGCGACCGGTCGGGAAGCATTCTCGTAATGGACAAAGCCGAACGTCGCATCGGGAACGGTGAACTGACCGACCTTGATCAACACTGCTGCCGGGTTGGTGGTGTTCGGTGCCAGGGCGAGACCGGCCGCGATGATTTCATCCGTGGTCAGCCGTTCGTCGGCGGGCAAACCGGAATCGCCGCCGTGCAGGACCTCCACCTCAAGGCCCATCTGCTCGCGCAACACATACACAAGCCAATCCACCACCTCGGAGGAGAACCGATAGGGACGTTCCGTTGCCACCACACTGATCCGTGTGTGCGAAGGATCCGACCAGACGGGCGAAAGCTTCGCCTGATCGACGGGAAGCTCGACGGAGCTGACCGGGGGCTCGCACTGATCGCAGCCCGCGGCCGACCCCATCAGCCACCCGCACAGCAGCACAGCCGACCCGTTCCGCACACTGGCGCCAAACATCAGAAAGGCCGTCCTCGGCATCTGCCCGTTTGCATCTCCGGCAGAAACCATCCTAGCTGAACAGTATTCGCCCTACCACGGCTTCCTATATGACACGAGGCAGCGAACGCGCCCCGCGTGCACGCTGGCGACCGCGCGCCCTGGCGGCTATACTCGTCGAACTTCGTACCCAGCGGAGCTGACTGATGCGCCTGTTTAATGGGTTGATTGCCGTTGTCGTCGTGATCCTGTCAGGGATCCTGCTGTGGGACTTGGTGCAGGAGAAGCTTACCTATCCCGGTAAGAAGGTAATCATCTATGCAGGCATGTTCGGACCGGGCGAGCCGATGCAGTTGTTCTACGCCGGGCCGCCCGCCAACGTGGCCCCGGAGCATCCGTTTGGCCCGGACGCCGTCGAGCACTGGCACGCGCTGCGGACGGCGTGGCCCGAGGTCGAGGCGGCTTTAGTGACAGGCTATCGGGAATGCTTCGGTAGACCTTTGCCCCCGCTGGATGACCCCGATCCGCAGCTCGTCGAGCAATACCGCGGTCTGAAGCCGGACTATGCCCGTCGGCTTGCTTCCGCGCTGGGTCGCTTGGACCGAAGCAGTCGATTGAGCCTCTACCACGCCTTTGCCCGGGCACACCCCCAGTTCGAAACGGAGATGATCCTGACCTTCGAGCGTCTGCACCCAGCCTACACGATCGGCGCCTTCGAGGATTTTGAGCGCCTCCACCCTGACTACGCGGTCGCGCAACGATGGGATGGACGATGGGTATTGTCGGCCAATCGAGGACGTTTCCTCACCGGGTCGGACGTGCCCGACCTGATCACCGGCTCGCAGGCCGAGCTGCGCATTCTGATGCGCGAGAACCTGGCACTGGCGCTCGACCGGGCCCTGCCGCCGGGACGCGGCATCAAGCCCGAGTGGGTACAGAAGGGCATCCTCGACGGCGAAAAGGCCTACGACGATCCGGATCGCACTTTCAGGAGCGAGTTTTACGACTGGGTGATCGATCGCGCCCGCTACGAGATCACACCCGAGGACCGCGACGTCAGCGGCAATCCCTATCCAGTGGGCCAACCGGTCCTGTATCTCATGCCGCGCATGGCGCAGACGGCGGTCGTGTACTACAACCGGGCCCATTTCAAGATGATCGGCCGAGACCCCGACGACATCCCCGAAACAAACGGCGAGTTCGAGCAGATCTGCCGGCAGGTCCTCGCCGCCGGCAAGGAACCCATCGCCCAGGATGGGATGACCTACGTCACCGACTGGTGGGGCGAGCTGGTCACCCGCATCATCGGCGATGACGTGTATCGCCAGAGCGTGATCGGCGGGCTGCCTCGCTTCGCCGGGGCCGACGCGGACCCACGATATCTCGAAATTGCCCAGCGGCTACGACGCTGGCGCGGCGAAAACTTCTGGATGAAGGGCTTTTCGGCCAGCAAGTGGCCCGGGGCACAGCGCGACTTCGGTACGGGCCGATGCACGTTCCTGCACACCGGCACGTGGCTGCCCACCGAAATCGCCGGGACGCGAAGCTGGGACCCCGAGGTCTTCGATCTGGGCTGCTTCTTCTTCCCAACCGTGGAGGGCGGCACGGGCGATCCGTACAAGATGAGCTGCCACGTTCAGGGCTACGCCGTGCCACGCGACGGCGACGAACACGAGGGCGCCGTGTTGCTGCTGCGCTACCTGACGGCACGCTCCCAGAAGCCGATGGTCGAGAAGCTCAACTACATGCCGGCCGTGAAGGGTGTAGCGTTCCCCGCGGCTCTGCGGGACATCGAGTCGAGAATGGTCAACGCCTCGGCGGACGATTTCGTCAGCGAGGGTCCGCCGTGGTATTCGCCCAAGTGGTCCAAGTTCGTTTTCACCGAAACGGCGAACAGGTTCTTCGTGATCCGCAGCGACAATTCCTCACCCGAGGAGTTCGTCGAGGAACTCGAGCGGCGGTCGCAGGAACACTACCGCAAGATCGGCAGGGGGACGTGAGTTGATCGTACGCGGTAGACACGCACGTTTGCGTCAGGGCGCGGTGGCGGCGATGCTGTTGGCGCCGGCAGTGGTCCTGTTCGTCACGTTCGTGGGCTGGCCGGCTCTACGGGCGTTCTGGATCGCTCTGCATACGTGGACCGGGTTCGCGCCTCGAGCCGAGTGGGTGGGCTTGCAGAACTTCCGCCTGCTGTTTGGTGACACCGTCTTCGAGCAGGCGTGGGGGATCGCGGGCGTGATCGCCCTGGGCGCGGCGGTGGGTTTGATTTGCCAGTTCTTCCTTCCACGCTTTAACCCGCTCGGCCTTTCGCGACGCTGGCTTGGGCGAATTCGAAGCTGGGCCTGGATGCCGCTCCTGGTTGTGCTGGCCGGCGTCCTGTTCTGGTGGCTTTACGCGGTGACCGACGGCGACAGCTTCTTTCGGGCGTGCGTGAAGAACAACTTCATGTACATGGTCGTCGGCGGCGTTTTTCACTTCCTCTACGCGTTCCTGTTCGCCGGTGCGCTGAACCTTCCGAGCCTGCGGGGCAAAAAGTTTTACCGGACGATGATCTTCTTCCCCTCGTTCATCTCCGTGGTGGGCGTGGCCGTGCTGTGGCAGCGAATGTACGACGTCCGCAACGGCCTGCTCAATTCGCTGCTTCAGGCCCTCTCCATCGAACCGATCGAGTGGCTCAGCGCCGATCACATGTTCTACGCCATCATCAGCGCGGGCGTGTGGGCCGGCGTCGGGTCGCAGATGATTCTCCTGGTGGCGGGCATGCAGCGGATTCCGCCCACCTATTTCGAAGCCGCACGGGTCGACGGCGCGACCGAGCGGCACGTCTTCCTACACATCACGCTGCCCATGATCAAAGAGGTGATCATGATCACCCTGACGCTGTGGGTCATCGGCAGCTTGAAAGTGTTTGGCCTGGTGCAGGCCTTTGCCATCACCCATGATGAGAAGAGCAGCGTCATCAGCGTCAGACAGTACGAGTTGGCGTTCAGCAACCGCGACAACATCTACCAGATGGGCTTTGCCACTGCGATGGCGGTGGTGCTGCTGTTGCTGATTGTCATCCTGGCTATGGCCCTGCGCAACCTGCGCGGGCGCGACGAGCTGGAGTTCTAGCGCGAATCGAGCGGCGATGGCGGCAACCGAACAGCTCATCCTGGCAGCGACCAGAACGATCGAAGCCCCCTTCATGATCCTGGTGTGGTTTACGGTGGGAGTGGTGATCCTGGCCGCGGCCGAGTGGACCCGCCTCGCCGTGCTGTACGTGGTCAAGACGCTATGGGTGAGCTTCTCGGCCCTGGCGTTTCTGTGGGTCGTGATCTCCAGCATGGGCACCAGCGCCGACTTCGTGCAGCACCCCGGTCGTGCCCTGACGCAGTTCGTCGATCCGAACTGTCCGTTGGCGATCGCGGCCGCCGTCGCGGCGATGCTGCTGGTCGGCGGGATCATCGCTCTGAGTTGCTGGACCGGCCGACTGAGCGAGCAAGCCCAAACCGCACGTCGAATCAGTGTGGTAGTTCGCATCGCTATGGGCACAGCCGCCGTCGTCGTCGTTCTGACCGCTGCCCACGCAAACGGGTTCGACCGATGGGCGGTCAACTACTCGCGTGCCTGGTCGATCGCGCGCATGGGCGACTACATGGTCAATAGCGCGCTCATCAGCGTCGGGGCGGTCGGGTTGATCATGTTGGTCGCATCGATGGCAGCCTACGCGCTGACGCGCCTGGAGTTTCCCGGCCGAGAGGCTGTGCTCTACAGCTTTATCGCCGCCCTGGCGATTCCCGGGCAGTTAACCCTCGTGCCGCTCTATCTGATGCTGCGTACCTGGCGAATCGAGGCCATCGATTTCGTCTTCATGGACTCGCGCTTCGGGCTGACCGTCATCTACGCGGCGGGATCTCTGCCGTTCACGATCTTCCTGCTGACCGGGTTCTTCCGTTCGCTGCCCGGCGAGCTGTCCGAGTCGGCCGCAATCGACGGCTGTGGTGAGATGGCTACATTCCGCAAAATCTACTTTCCGTTGGCGGCGCCCGGACTGACCACCGCCGCCATCTTCAACTTCATCGGCATCTGGAACGAGTACAACTTCGCCCTGGTTTTCATTACCAATCCGGAATTAAAGACCCTACCGGTAGGTCTGTACTACCTGACGGTGACCCAGCAATACGCCGCCGAATGGCCCGCGCTGTTCGCCGGAATCGTGATTCTGTTTGCTCCGACCTTCAGTATCTTCCTGGTGCTTCAGAAGCAGATCATTGCCGGGCTGACGCTTGGCAGTGTGAAAGGCTGATGACAATGGCTGGCATGCGCAAGCTCGTGGACGAGGAGTTCTCTGCTTTCGAAGTCGGACATCTGTTCGCCGACTTCACCGCACAGGGCGAGTACTATTGCCTCCTTCACCCCACCTGCCCCAACGGCTGGTACGATCCGATCAACCACACGGGCGGCCGGGCCGGACGACTCAAGCTCGACCAGAGTTCCTGGTGCATTCGCAAGGTCGGCAGCCGGCAAGTGCTCGCTCAGACGATCGGCGCCAAGGCCAAGCACGAAGCCTACCTGCTCGTGATGGGCGAGAAGCAGGTCGGCCCCGCCACAGTCGAGGCCGAACTCAAAACCGGCACTCCGCGCGAATGCGGCGTCGTGTTCAACTATCAGCATAGCCGTCAATTCGCCGCCGCCTTGCTGCATGGCACGAGACTCGATCTGGTGGTCTTCGAGCAGTCCGTCCAGAAAATCCTCGCCAGCACAAAGGTCAGCGCCTCGAAATCGTGGCGACGCCTGGCGGTGACCACTTCCAACACGTCGGTTCGCGTCGCACTCAATGGTAAGGCGGTTATCAAGACAGAGTTGGCCCGGGCGGGGTTGGGCAAGGTCGGGCTTATGGCCAACGGTGTGTGCACGTTCCGCAGGTTGGTCGTGCGGGCCGACGGGTTCAAACCCACGCCGTTGTCGGCACGGCCCAAACGCTCTTCCCGCTATGCGCCCGCCGAGCTGCGCTGCCGCGTCGATCTTGGTGACGCCAGTGCGGGCCGGCAGGTACGCTTCGCCGACCTTACCGGCGATGGCCGCGAGGAGATGGTCTTCGCCCACCCCACACCGGTGATGGGCCGGCAGTGGAAGTACTACACGGTCGGATGCCTCACCGCGGTCGATCTCGATGGCAACGTGCTGTGGCGGCGAGGAAAACCGGTGTCCAATCCCGAACCGGTTACGCGAGACGTGCCGTTCCAGGCGGCCGACATCGACAACCGAGGCCGGGCCGACGTCATCGCCGCCTTCGGTGACGAACTGCACATCATCGACGGCCGAACCGGAAAAACGCGGCGGATGATCAAAACGCCCAAGCCGCCGAAGATGGAGCCTTACTGGAATGAGCTTTCCCAGTTTTGGGGCGACGGACCAGGCGACGACCTGCCTCGCCTGCTGCCCGACTCGATCCGACTCTGCAACCTGACGGGCAAACGCCCCTTCGGCGACATCCTGCTGAAGGACCGCTACCACTGCATCTATGCCCTCGACAACCGCCTGAAACTGCGCTGGATCCACCGTTGCGTGACCGGCCACTACCTCTACACGGCCGACCTCGACCGCGATGGCCACGACGAGATCGTCGCCGGCTATTCGCGGTTGGACTTCAAAGGCAACCTCACCGGTCGATTGGTGCTGTCCGATCACCCGGACGCGTGCTTCGCACAGAAGCTGCCCGGCGGCGTTATACGACGCTATCACCCCGCCGGTGAAGAAGGTCTGATTATCGAGGACTCACGCGGCTACGTCATCGAACGTAAGCTCGGCCACGTGCAACACCTCTCCGTCGGCAACTTCCTGCCGGACCGCGACGGACTGGAGCTGGTCGCCGTGCTGTATTGGGGCAACCCGGGGATCATTTACCTGTGCGACCCCGACGGCCGCGAACTGCGAACGCTGGAGGGCGTCGGTCTGGGCTCGGTCTGCCAGCCGGTCAACTGGACGGCCGACGGCCAGGACCTGATCCTCCTCACGCCCGCCCTGCACTGCGGCGGCCTCTACGATGGCGAGTTCAACCGCGTTGTACCGCTGCCGGGGCGCGATCGTCCGAGCCTCTGCGCCGAGGCCCGCGATGTGCTGGGTGAGGGCGTCGATCAGATCATCGTCTGGGACAAGAAGCAGATGTTCGTCTACGGTCCGTCGCGTCTACCCAGCAATGCCAAGCGCTACCGACCGATTCGCCCACGTGCCAACCAGAGCAACTACATGGTCTACTACTCGCTGCCGCCGGGCGCCGGGCCGGCGGCCGACTGACGCACCGAGGGCCGAGCGGCCACGGGCCCGGTAGGGCCGCCTGTCCGAGAAACTCCGTATGGTCACGCGACGATGCCAACGGGCCGACTGGCTCAAGCGCGGACGGGTCTTCTGGGGCGGACACCTCCACGAGCCCCTTTATTTCTATCGCCTGCTGGCCCATACGCAGACGCGAGGCGAGTGGACTCGAGGTCGCAAGCTGGCGGGCGTCGATCCCAGCGCGCCGTGGTTGGTGCAATGGTACGACCTCTGTCGCAGCCCGGCACTGCTCGATGAGTTGGCTGAACTGGGTGTCAACTGCCTCTACCTGAATTTCTTCAAGGGTTTCGGCCTGGAATATGAGGCGGCGGAGATGCACCGCACCGCCAGCCTCGTCGCCCAGTGTGCCCAGCGCGAAATTCGTACCGTGCTCTACGTCCAGCCCTCCAATTTCATTGAGGAGACGCTACTGGCCGAGACGCCGGAAGCGCGCGCGTGGCTGGCCCGCGATGCGGCCGGCAACGTGATCCACTACGGGGCGAGCGACTTCAGACCCGTGGCGTGCCTGCACCACCCGCAGTGGGTCGACTATGTGCGTCAGACCGCCCAAGCCGCTGCCGAGACTGGGGCCGACGGCGTCCTGCTGGACAACATCAACCACAACGAATGCTGTTGCGATGTGTCGCAGGAGGCCTATCGGACGTTTGCCGACGACCCATCGGCCGATCTGGCTGCCGACGCGGCAACCCCGCGGACGATGCAGTTCCGCATCGAGACGACGATGCACCTCGTGGAGACGGTGGCCAACACAGTAAAGGCCGTCAACCCCCAATGCGCGGTCATGACGAACCCAGCCTGGCCGCGGGCGCAGAACGTCCAGGCGGCGGGCGTCGACATCGTGCGACTCGCCTCGGCCACCGACGCGTTCTTCATCGAGAACAAGTGCTTCCCGCGCGTGGCGGACGCGACGCTGATCGCGTCTTCCTACGCCTACCGAATGGCCGACGCGACCGGCACGCTTGCGGTACTGTCGGCCTGGATGCCCGACATGTCGCTGCCCGAGCAGCCGTACCCGTTGCGGCGATACCTGCTCGAACCGCTGGCGTTCGGCGGCCACGTGATGTGCCCTCCGTGGGCGCTGCGCCCTCTCGACGAACGTGCCAATGACCGACGCGGGCCGCAGGATGTGTACCTGCATCATGCGCCCGTAAGCGAGGCGCTGGCGGCATGCTATCGCTTCGGCCGATCGGTCGGCGCCCTGCTGACCGAGGCCAAGCCCTGGGCACGCGTGGCGGTGGTGCACCCAACCGAATGGTTCGCGCAAGACTTCGAGACGGCCATGACGTGCATGCTGAGTATCGACGCCGTCCTGGCAGCCGAACACATACCCTATCGTCTTGTCTTGAGTGATGCCTTGGAGGCCGATGAATTTGACGTGACCATCGTTGCCCAAGCGGCGCGGCTTGGCTCCTCGACGCGCAAGGTGATCGACCGATTGGCCGCGACCGGAGCGGTCCAGACATTCCCCCGCGAATTGCAGGGCTCCTTGCACGGCGCGCCGGCGGCTGCCATATCGGCCGATGCCCGCGCGTGGGCTGCAAAGCTGCGGAACGCGCATCCCTCTGTCGCGCCTTACCGCGTGGCGGCACCGCCGTGGGTCGTCAGTTTTCCCCTCTCTAGCCGGGACGGATACCTGCTGTCGCTGCTGAATTACCTCGACACCCCGCCAACCGCCACCATTCTAAATGTGTGGCGATCGTTCTGGCCGATCAAAAGCATGGCGTTTCGCACCCTCGACGGCGAGTGGCAGGAGGTCACCGGCCAGACGCACGCGGACTCGGTCCGGTTTGAACTGCCCGACTGGCAGGTCTATGCTCTGTGCCGGTTCGATCTTTCCACGGCGTGACCGGCAAAGGCGCCTTACTGGGAGCAGCGCATGAAAGCGGCAGTACAGGTAGCGGATCGGAAGGTTCAGTTCCTCGACGTCGACGAGCCCTCGCCGGGCAGGGGGCAGGTCCTGGTCCGGTCGCTGGGAACCAGCATCTGCGGCTCCGATCAGCACGTGTTCAAAGGCGAGTTCGCCGGACGCGTCAGGTACCCGCACATCGGCGGGCATGAGTTCTTCGGACGCGTGGAGAAGGTCGGCGAGGGCGTCGAATCACTGACACCGGGCGATCGCGTGGCGGTCGATCCACTGATCTGGTGCAATCGCTGTCGGGCCTGTCTGGAGGGCTGTTATTCGGCCTGCTCCACTCTCAAGCTGCTGGGAATCGATCTGGCTGGCGGGTTCGCAGAGTTCGTGTGCGCCGACCAGGAGAAGTGCTTCAGGCTGCCCGACTCCATTCCGGACGAGCACGGGTCGCTGGTCGAGCTGTATTCAGTGGCTGTGCATGTGACCCGTCGGGCCCGGGTGGACCCGGGCGATTGTGTCGTGATCCTTGGCTCGGGCAAGGTGGGCATGGCTATCCTGGATGTCATGAAGGAGACCGCGGCCTTGACCGTCGCCATCGTGGACATCATCGACGCAAGGCTGGAACGAGCGCGCAGGATCCACGACCAGGTCGAGCTGATCAACGCGCGGGATGTCGACCCCGTTCAGCGAGTCATGGAACTGACCGACGGACGCGGCGCCGAACGGGTCATCGAGGTGGTCGGCCACTATGATCCGGTGCCCGGGCGCGACGAACCCATGGTCCAGGCGGTCAAGATGCTTCGTTCAGCCGGTCGTCTGGTGGCGGTGGGTCAGGCCGACGAGCCGGCGCAATTGATGAGCAAGCTGTTCGTGTGGAAGGAGGCCGAACTGATTGCCAGTCGTGTCAACCGCGGCGAATTTCCCCGCGCCATCGATCTGATGCAGCGCGGACGGGTCAGCCCCGACCTGCTGATCACCGACCGCATCCCGATCTCCCAGGCGCAACAGGCATACGAGATGCTCGAGTGCCAGCGCGATCGACATGTCAAGATCGTGATGGAGCCCGGACGGTAATGGCGCGGCCCCAGAGCGCTCGCGTCACTCCGCGGCCGCACCCGCCAGTTCAGCCTGCCCCTTTGCTTCGGCGTCCTTGTCGCCGTTGTCGCTCCGCTCCTGGCGCCACCAGCGATCGAGCACCTGATTGACTTGGCACGGCGGCGTATCGCGCGACCACCGTGCGAAGAAGTCGACGTCGCCGCTGCTGGGTTGTCGCAACGGGAGCTCGATCAACGTCCGTAACGGCATCAGGACGCTGTCCCCCACAACAAAGCCCTCGCCCGGCCGAAGAATCGGCAGCATCCGCATGAGGCTGGAAAACTGATCGCTCACCACGCGCAGGATGTAGTCCTGGTCGTCGGGATTGTTCATGCGCATGACGATCATGTTGTTGCACTGACTCAGCACCGTCTCCGACAACTCCGAAGGTCTCTGCGAGACGACGACGGCGCTGACACCGTACTTGCGACCCTCCTTCGCCACGCGCTCGACCGCCTCACAGGCAAAATGCGACGAGTCCGGACGACGTGGGATGTAGTTGTGGGCCTCTTCGTACGCCAGCACCACCGGGTGTCTTTGCGACGTGCTGCACCAGAAATTGAAGTCGAAGACCATCCGCGTCAGGACGGCCACGCAAATATCGACGACCTCGAAGGGAATACCCGACAGATCGACAATGACCAGATTCGCCTGGGGCTCTGTGCGGCCCGTCATCAACTCGATCAGACGTCCGACCACGTGGGACAGCTCGGCCGGAGTGCGCTCCTTGTTGATCAGGTCCCAGAAATAGGGCGACCGCTTGGCCTGCTCCATCGGCCTGAGCATGAAGTCGAACCGCCGATCGTTCAGGCGGGTCTCGATCTGCGTGATCAGCCCCTGAATCTTGCTGTTGAAGTGCTGGTGTGGCACCTCACCTTCCGCATTGCCCTGATTGAAGCGACATCGCTTCGACCACATCAACTGATCCTGCTCAGCCGGCTCAAGGGAGCGCTCCGCCAGCTTGACGAAGGCCAGCCGCTCGGTGTTGATCACGTATCGGGCCTCGTTGAAGTTGTTCGCTACGTCGAGAAGCCGCTCGAGTGAGAAGTAGATCGGCGTATCGATGCTGAAAACCTCTGACAGACCAAGCTCTTCTGCGGCTTCCGACTTCAAACGTTGCAGCGCCATCTTCAGGAAGGCGACCTGACTGCTGGCCGCCTTCTGATCCGAATGGTCGACGAAGATCCGCTCCAACTCCGCATAGCGCAACATCCAGTACGGCAGCACCAGATCGTGCTCGCCCAGATAGACGACGTTCCGATCCATCTCGCCGTCCTCGTCGCTGAACGCCGCGGCATACTCGCCATGCAGATCGAACAAAATGACTTGAGCGTTGTTCAGCTGCATGGTCTCCTGGAGGATCTTGGCGATCGTGCAACTCTTGCCCGAGCCGCTGTTGCCGAGGATGGCGGCGTGCTTGCTGAAGAACTCCTTGCCCAGGACGCGAACCTCGAAATCCGGGTTGAGGGCAAAGTGCCCCAGGGAGAAGGATGCAGGGTGGTCCGAGCCGGACAGCAGTTGATCGAAGCTGCCGAAGATCAACTCGAAGTCCTTCTGAATGGCCAGCCACACGTCGTCGCCGATTACCGGATACTCGTTCACCCCACCCGTGAACCGCCGGTTCTGAATCGTGCCCAAAAGCATGACCGACATGATCATCTCGGGCTCCACATCCACCGTGGTGGTGTCCTGGCGACCCACACGCGTGACGAAGCCGATCACCGTCTTGTCGTCCATGGGGATCGTGACGTACGACCCGATCCGACCAAGGCGGTACGTCTGCCCCTCGTGCTCGATCGACGTCTCGCTTTTGGTCAGCAGCACTTCAATACCGTCACCATCGACGGTGATGACGTTTCCAATCTTCAGCGGATGCATAGTGCAGGCGCCTCCTTTATCGGACCGGCCGCGGACGGCCAGCTTTTGGCTGTCGTTGCTGTGTTCTATCGAACTGGCGGGCCGGCAAGAGCAGTTAGAAGTGAAGGTAGAAATGACAGGGGCCGGTTATGGGGCTTGACCCACACTGGCGACCTCCCATCGACGACAGAGCAGCACCGTGCCCGGACTCGCGCTACCAGTTGGCCGCTCTTGGACTCAAGATCGCCGACGGTCGGTGACCGCTCCCCGGCGCCCCCCAAGCGTTCGCGCGTTTGCCCATCGCAGTAACAGCAAGGGGCCGGCAAAGCGCGATTCGACGAACTCCTGCGCCTGCTCCGGCCCGTATGTCCGCGCCAGCAATGTCGTCAACCGCTTCGTCAGGCTTGCGCTCGCCTCGATCAGGCTTTCGAAGCGTCGGGCGCTATGCGGCTCATGATGGGTCTGCCCTGCGCTCAGGTACGGCCAGCGAGCCCCCACCAACGCCGCCGCCGAGGAAGTCTGCCTCAGCCACGCGTTCAGCGCGGCGGCAACAGCGTGATACGATAGAACTCGCCGCCCCCAGACGTCCTTCGTCTGTTGGGCAAACGTGGACAAATCCTCGATCACACCCGGCTCCGGGTCGCCAGACACCGCCGCCATGCGTCCGACCACGGCCTGCGGGTCCTGATCCAACCCGAGCTCAAGCCGGCTGAAACTGCAGTCAAACTGCTCCCGGCTACTGCTTGGCCCCGCCCAGGCACGCTCGGCCGCGTAGCAGCAGCTCAGCCATGCTCCCTCCCACGGATCGCACATCGGCATCAGTGAGGCATAGCGCGACCAAGCCGTCGCAATCACGCCCTCCAGGTCATACTTGCGGGCGGCCTCCGCCCAGAAGTCCACATTGCCGCAACGCCGGACGTAGTCAGCCGCGTTGGTATGGCTCGACCGCCCGGCGCCCTTGATGGCCGACGCGCCGATCACCTGGATCCCGGCGTCACGGTAGCGGGCCAGCATCGGCGCCTGCTCAGCCACACGACGCGGATCGTCGTACCCGTACAGCCAGCAGACCAGCGCGCCCAACTTGCGAACTCGACGAAGGTCCGAACGACTCTGCCGACGAAACATGTCATCCCATATCAGAGGCCGACGATCATGGCTCCGCACGTGCCCGCTGATGGTCTCGATGTGCCGCAGAAGCAACTCGTCCTTGCCGTGCCGGGCGACGAACCGCCGACCCTGGCTCCCGCTGCCCAAACCCCATGCCTCGTCGGCGCCGATGTGGAAGTCACGGTCCGGATGCAACGCGACCATCTCATCGATCAGGTCGGCGATCAGTTCCACAGCACGTGGATCCAGCGGATCGATCTCATTGACCAGCCCCGCTTCGCGAAACCGTGCGTATCGCGCATGCTTCAGCACGTACTCCAGGTGCCCCAGCGTCTGCTGCAGCGGAATGACGCGGACATGGCGAGCCGCCGCATACCGTACGAGCGACCGAACCTGTCGCTTGCTCAGCGCCAATCGCGACGCTACCGCCGGGTGTGCGTCGAAGGCGAGCTTGTCCTCCCACTCAGCTACCACCGCGTTGAACTTCAGATCCGCCAGACGATCGATCAGCCGTCGCAGGTTCGGCAAGGTAGGCATCAGGCCTTTGAAATCGAGGTGGACCGCCCGTAGTCGCGTCGCAGGCCAATCGTCGATCCGAAGCATGAGCAGCCTGCTCTGCTGCCTGACCAATTGCAGAAGCGTGCGGCTGCCATAGAACAGACCTGCCTCGTCGGCGCCGCAAACGGTCACGCCGTCCCTGGCGATCTGCAAACTGTAACCCTCGGGTCTGCGGACGGGGCGTTCGAGCTTCACAATTCGCTTCGTGCCAGCCGGCCCCCACACGAGATGGAACGGCCGCACACCGTGCCCCGCGACCTCTGTCAGCCTCACGCCGAGTTCCTTGGCCAGCGAGGCAGCGACTCGTCGAGTTGCGTGCCCCGCGTCGCTGCGAATCCGCAAGGTCCAACCGGCCTTTCGTCGCACGCTGCCCCGGCCCGGGCGAATACGTTGCGGGCTTGGTAGCAATGACAGGCCACCGACGGACATACGGCTAGCCCCCTTTCGCATGGGATCATCTGACAGGCCCTATTATAGGAGTTCGCCGCACGCCCACCAGCCATGCCGACCGAGCCACTCGCGCCGTACACGGCGCTTGGCGAAGCCGCCTCCAGGAGGTATCCTGGAGACGTTATTGGATGCCCCGGGTCCCAGCGTCGGGCAGCCTGACCGCCCCGAGCCGGGAAGCTGGGGGCCAGATCAGATTGTCTTCGTCATCATAGTTTCGTAAGGAGTTGTCCATGCTGCTACACATTCTGCGTACCATCTTCATCCTGCTCGTGCTGGCGGTCGCCATGATCTATATCACCGGCGGTACCGATCAGCCGTCCGAATCAAAACTCCTCTTCTACCACCGTGATGCCGTGCTTCTGGGCGCCATGGGGTTGGCGCTGGCGGTCCTGGCCGTGGACGTCCTGATCCCACGCAAGTCACTCATGGCCATCTCGGGACTGTTCTTCGGCCTGATTGTCGGGCTCGTGGTGACGTACGCCCTCTGCCTGATCGTCAACCTGATGATCGACTCGCTTGCCCCGGGGCTCAGACAGCCCGTCGTCGAGGAAGTCGTCACCAGGGTGGAAGGCCCCTTCGGGAAGGTAACCAAGGAGCTTCAGGACGAGATCGTGGGTTATCGAGACACATCGTTTATCGCCGCATTGAAGCTTCTTCTGGGCATAATCGTCTGCTATCTGGTCGTCAGCTTCATCCTCCAGACCAAGGACGACGTGCGATTCGTCATCCCCTACGTCGAATTCTCCAAGCAGGTCAAAGGCACCAGGCCGCTGGTGCTGGATACGTCGGTCATCATCGACGGCCGGATCGCAGACATCTGCGAGACCCACATCATCGACTCGCCCCTCATCGTCCCCCGCTTCGTCCTCCAGGAGTTGCACAGCATCGCCGATTCGGCCGACCGCCTTAAGCGCAACCGCGGACGCCGGGGCCTCGACATGCTCAAGAAGCTACAGGGCAGCACCCATGTCGAGGTGCAGATGCTCGATCCCTCTCCTGTGATCGATCGACCGGGCGAAGGGGTCGACCAGAAGCTGGTCGCCTTGGGACGGGAACTGGATGGCCGCCTCGTCACCAACGACTACAACCTCAACAAGATTGCCCAGTTGCGCGGCGTGCAGGTCATCAACATCAACGACCTGGCCAACGCCATCAAACCCGTTGTGCTGCCAGGCGAACGCATGGGGGTCCAAATCATCAAGGCTGGCGAAGAGCCGGGCCAGGGCGTCGGCTACCTCGAAGATGGAACCATGGTCGTGGTCGAACAGGGCCGCAGCAAAATCAACGAAAATGTCGATATCCTCGTGACCAGCGTGCTGCAAACCTCGGCCGGCCGGATGATTTTCGGGCGAATCGAAGGCACCCCACCGCCCGAAAGACCGAGTCGACGCCGAAGTCGAAACCACGCATGACAGCCCCCGGCACGCTCTGACCGGACGTCCCACAGAGGCGCTTACGTCCCTTCGGCAGGTTCGAACAGCCGCCTGCATTCGTCCTGGCAGAATCGGTCTGTCATGCCGGCGACGTAGTCGCAAACCACACGATAAACGCCCTGATCGTCGATGCGCCCGGCGAAGCGATCCGGCAGAAGCCGTGGCCGCCCCGCATACGCCTCGAACAACGCCGCAACCCACCGCCGCGCCTGGGCATCCATCCGCGTCAGGCGATCGTGCAAGTAGACGCGATCGCGCAGGAACGTCTCGATCTGATTCCATTGCCTCGCCCGCTCGCTCCCCGAGCCTACAATCGGCTCGACAGCCGCCTCCACGTCACCGAGGCCCGCGATGCCCAACACGTCGATGTGCCGACGCGTGTGCTCCGTTACGTCGTCCAGTAGGGCATCTGCTATACGATCCAACACGGGCCGACGCACAGCCGCCGTCGACAATCCGCTAAACTCGGCCCGCAGCGGCTCGATGGCCTCACGCCACAGATCGATAAGGGCGAGCTGATCGCCGCTGACCAACCCCGCCCCAATCGCGTCCTCCAGATCGTGCATGTCGTAAGCCAGCCGGTCCGCCAGACTGGCTACCTGTCCTTCCAGCGGTCCGTACCTGCCGTCGGCCAAAGGATGGTCGCAGGGTCGATCGTACCGGCTGCGGTGCCGCGCGACCGCCTGACGCACATGAAGCGTCATATTCAAGCCCCGAAAGGACGGATACGGATGCTCCAGGTACTCCACGACGCGCAGCGAATGACCGTTGTGGTCGAAGCCCCCGTGCTCTTTCATCAACTCGTTTAGCGCCGCTTCACCGGCATGGCCGAACGGCGAATGTCCAAGGTCATGCACCAGCGCGATGACCTCTGCCAGGTCGGCGTTCAGGCCCAGCCGCCGGCATAGCCGACGCGCGACGTGAGCGACCTCCAGCGTGTGCGTCAAACGTGTGCGGAAATGGTCTCCCTCACTGGTCAGAAAAACCTGCGTCTTGTACTGAAGCCGCCTGAACGCAGCGCTGTGCACCACGCGGTGTCGGTCCACGGCCAAAGCCCCCCCCTCGGACTCATCGTCGGCCCACCGGTCGGGGTGCTCGCGGCCGCCGCAGCAACGCGACGGCAGTGCATACGCCGCCAACTCTGCGTCACCAGAACGGTCCAATGGCTCCTTCGGTCTGCTCATCGGCCAGGCAAGGGCTCCACCCGCGGAAGCTTCAGTTGCGCCGAGCGCTCCGTCAGCAGGGCGTAAAGCTTCTCGAGCGCCTCAGGAATCACCCGGACGTGCCCAAGCACCGCCATGAAATTCGTGTCGCCCTCCCACCGCGGCACGACGTGGATGTGCATGTGATCGGGCAACCCCGCCCCGGCGCAGCGACCAAAGTTCATTCCCACATTAAAGCCCTGCGGGCGCACCACGTCGCTCAACAGTTGCTGCACGTCGCGCGTCATGGCGAGCAGTTCGACCAGCCCAGACCCGTCCAGACCGTCAAGATCCGCGACATGCGCCGCCGGCGCCACCAGGACATGCCCGCTGTTATAGGGAAACCGATTCAGCACGACCATCGTCGCCGCACCACGCCAGACCACCAGGTTCTCCCGGTCCCCCCCCTCAGGCGCTGACCAATAACGACAAAGGAAGCACCCCTCCGCCTGCTCAGCCTCCAGCGAACGAATGTACTCCATCCGCCACGGAGCCCAAAGATTCTTCTGCGACATACATGTACCTCAACCGAGCAATCTAACAGCAAGCGCCGGGGTATTCAACAGGCACCTCAGCGTCCGCCTCAAACGGGCTTCCACGCATGTTCGAAAACGCCGGTCCATTCATACCGCCAGGTTAGCGTCGGACTCCTTGGTCTTGCCGGTCCAGGAAAGCCCACGGCATTACACCCTCTTGCCTACATGGTCTCGGCGCGGTGATGCAGCCAAGCTCGGCAATTGGCTATCTCCAATGGCGATGTCTTGACGAGCCCTTGTTCGTCTCCCAGAACTACACCCGACCTCAAGCGGCGTGTCACCACCCAGCCACGTGCACGAGGCAGCATCTGAGGGCACCCGTTATGCAGTGGATAGTGTCACGGCAGCGGCGGCGAGCCCGTCGCCCGCGTCCCTGTCGTGCGCGATGGACCCATTTCTGGTTCGGCCGTACCACCGTAGACGATTGCCATGGCAGTAAGATCGTCGTGCTGGGGGCGCGTGTGGCGGAAGCTGGATGTCGCCTTCGTTACAGCGGACACCATCTCCTGGGCGCTGCGAAGCCTGACTGCCTCCAGCGTCTTTTTTACACCGTCGAGTCCGAATAGATCGGAAGTCGGTGACATCGCTTCGGTGATCCCGTCGGTAACCATGACCAACGCGGAACCGGCGCCGATCTGCTCAATGCCCACTTGAAACGGCTCATCGAAGACCCCAAGCAACGGGCTCGGCGGTCGCGCGAGGGCCGACACAGCGCCATGGGGGCGCACCACAAGAACATCTTCATGACCGGCATTAACGTACCGAAGCGTCCCGTCCTCGCAGTCAATAATACCGACGAAAAGAGTAACAAACATGCGGTCCGGCACGCTTTGCCTGAGGTGTCCATTGACGTGAGCAATCGCCCGCGGCAAGTCCGGGCACAAGGATACAGCCGACCGTAACGCCGCCTGCAGGTTCGCCATCACCATGGCCGCGGGTAGCCCCTTGCCGGACACATCGCCGACCGCAAACGCAACACGCCCGTCGCCCAACTGCCAAACGTCGCAGTAATCGCCTCCTACCCACATCGCCGGCTGGTAGTGGATGGCGACGTCGAGGCCAGGAATGTCCTTCGGCTCAGTCGGCGTTAATCTGCCCTGGATTTCCCGAGCCACGGCCAACTGATGGTCAAGCACACGGCGTTCGGCCCTTGCCTCGGCCAACAGCAGACTCTGCCGCGTCAGGTTCACTTGCCGGGCAACGGCCGTGACGAAGTCCATGGCATCACCTAGCGTCTCGCCCCACGGCAGGTCCAAGTAGATCACGTCCATGGTTTCGGCCATCTCCGTGATCGGCGCACAGAGCACGGCCCGCGGTTGGCGGGCGTCGACCAGCGTCAGGCTGATCTGCTCGTCGGTAGCGTGTCGACTCCTGCCCATCACAGCGCCTTTGTCTCTGCGGACGGCCTCAAGGACACGGCGGGATAGATGCACGCTGGATGCCTCGGGCGTGGCGCTTCCGCCGCTGGGATCATCGCTCAGGTGGCAGGCAAGTATCTCCACCGCCCCCGCGAGTGGTAGCGTGGCGTTCGGCAGCCGGACAACCAGGGCCGCCGACTGCTGCCGCCGCGCCAGGCACTGGCACAGCTCTGGATAAAGCTCCTTCGGGTTCGTCAGTCGGGCCAACCGATCGGTGATCTCGTTAAGCTGCCGCAGCCGGGGATGGGATAGCGGCTGATCGGGCGAGGTGTCCACATGCTCGACGGACTCGGTCGCCGGGCCGTTGACAAGGGTCGTGGTTGCCGGTGCCGAAGGGTCACGGGCGATCGGGCGCTGGTAGGGCTCGGACACGATCAGCATGAATGGACCGATGTACGCCTTCTGGCCCGGCTCGATGACGCTGGCTTCGACCCTCCGATCGTCAATGCGCACACCGTTGCGGCTGCCGAGGTCCTCAATGATCCAGCGGCCGAAGGGATCGGCAAAGATGCGAGCGTGGTGCCGCGACACGCGGGGACTGTCGAGCACGACGTCGCTGGTCCGACCTCGACCGATCACCGTCCCGCCCGGCTCAAGCGGGGTCTCGCGGACGCCACCTTCGTTGTCAACGATCGTCAATAGTGCGGCCGACACACGTAACTCCCGATTCGCACAGTGGTGGACGGCCGACCTTCAGCCCCCGTGCTCGCCGCTACCATTTGAACGGAGCTCTAACCACAATATCGTCGCCGCCTTCGTCTTTGGTCCGCCCGCCGTCGTCCTTCATGTTAATGCCGACGGCGTACAGAATGTAGCCCTCGCCGGTCTGCTTATAGACGTACGGCTTGCCGCTGCAGATGTCGAGGGGAACCTTGAATACGAAGTCCGGCGCCAGCGCAGCTAGACGCGTCGGATACCCTCCGCGCTCAGCCCGATACGCCGCCAGCGCGACCGACAGGACCGCTAGGTCCCGAGTGGAGGCTCCCGAGTTTATAACTGTTCCGGCTCGCAACAGGTTCGGGGTATAGATCGACAGGAACAAGGCCGCAAACCACTCCGTCAGGTCCTCTGGCGAGTCCGGATCGGGCAGGCGCGTGGTCGATTCCTTAAGCTGTATCAACTCCTGTTCAACCTTCTCGCCCGCCGGGCCGGGCTGGGCGGGAGGCTTGACCCAGACCTCGGCCATCTTGTCCCACAGCCGATTGACCCGCCGCAACACCGCATTGCAGTCGATCTTGCCCGACTCGAGGCCCTGGATCGCCAGACGAGCCCTCGGATCGGCCCCGTCCGTACTTGCCGGATCCTTATCCGCATCTATTGAAGATGTGTACCCGAAGAGCGTGGGCAGTTCCCGTGGATGCCGCGACAAGTACACAACAGCATCCAGATTCCAGAGACGCTCGCCATAGACCAGGATGTCCGCGGACGAGACAGCCGTTGCCGCCGGCGGCAGGGCGGTAAGGTCTTGCAGCATCTGACGTGAATCCTCTGACGACAAGCGGCGCGACGTAGCCATCTGCCACGTGGTCTCGCATGCCAAGCGAGCCACCGCGACCCCAGTCAATCGGTCGACCAGTGTCGGCGCCTCCGTTAGCAGGGCACCAAGCCGGTACGTCGCCATAATGTCTCGCCAAGCTTCTTCAAACCGCTTTTCGGTGATCGCCAGATTCGCGCGTATCGTCAGGCCCTTGGCTGACCATCTTATTCTGGCTAGGTCCGGGAGGAGCGCACTAACCGTCGGGTCGTCTTGCCCCGGAGTCAGCAGGGGGCAGTAGTAACGAGGCCGACCGGCTGCCTCGACTATTAGTGACAGGGGTGTAGTGTTTCGGGCCAGCCATTCGACGACCGCCGGATGTTGCGCCCGCTGCCAAGGTCCGTCCAACACCGCCTGCTCATCCGCCGGATCGACGCCCGGGTATCCCTTGAGAGGCACGAAGTACTGCCGGTTGGTCGGGGCGGTGATGCCCAGGCGCTCGAGGGCCCTGTCCCGGATTTCGTCGCCGATCCATGACGCTTGTCCGGAAACGCCGAAGGCCTCAAACAGCAATACCACGGCATTGTTGCTCGGTGTTACGCCTTCACTGAAGCGCCGGTTCACTGCTGCCAGGTAGTCAACCGTCCCGTCCGGACGCAGCGGGGCGAAGATCCGTGTGGTGTCATACCCGACCACGATCGGCGACACGCCCTCACCGGCAATCTCGGTTTCGTAGGCGCCCATGTCCACCATGCCATTAGCCATGCGGGCACGGCCTTGGAGGTCCTGGGGAAGCGGCTCGGATCGATCATCGTCGGCATCCTGGTCCGTAGTGTCAGATGGGAGGTAGACTTTGTCGCCCGAGTTGATGCACGGCGAGCCAGCGTGCAGCCGCAAATCGTCGTCCTCCGTGCCAGGCGTGTCGTCTGCCCCGTCGGCATCGACAAACATTGGATCGTCCCTGATGTTCCCGGAGCCGCCTCTCATCCATCCTTGGACACAGCTCTTGGTAACCATCGTGTCAGACGCCTCATCGCTCCAGATCTCGTTGCCGCCATCCCACAAGACGCAGTTCTCCACCGTAAGCCCGCTTCTGTTCGGGCCGTTTGAAACGCAGGCGGCCGCCGAACCATTGGTTGCCGAGTTGCAGAAAAAAGAGCAGTTGGTCAAACGCAGTGCGCTCCCGTAGGAACTGATGACCCCCCCGCCCGTGCCCGCACGGTTGCCGCTCAAAACGCAGTTGACGACACGCGTTTCAGAGCCGCCGTTCTTGAGGGCACCGCCGCGTAAAGCCTGGTTCGCGATAAACAGGCAGTTCACGAGTTCAACAGGACTTTGGCCGTTGATTACGGCGCCACCTTCATTGCCTGCTCTGTTCCTCACGAACCAACACCGAGCCACGGTCACGTTGCTATCCTGAGCGTTGGCCATACCGCCTCCTCCCCAGCCGCCGAAGTTCTCGGTAAAGACACACTCCACAATTTTCGGCCCGCTTTTATCCATATTTCCGATGCCACCGCCGCCGGCCTTTGCCCAGCACTTGGAGAACACGCAGTTGGTCACCGTCGGGCTGCTGCTGTTGTTATAGAGACCGCCCCCATGATCAAGCGGTGCACCCCCGTTCGCGTTTCCTCCTTCCACCAGAAACCCATCAAGCACTGTTGCTGCGTTCACCCCTTTGCCTGTAACCACGTGGTAACTGTTCTCGGCATTGCCGGCGAAATCCGGCCCATCGTTGCCCGCCAGATCCCCATTGAGCACCGTTTGGTTCGCTCGCCAGTCACGCTGCTCGCGATGCGTCTCGCGGCCAGCAAACCCGCCGTACATCGCCACATCCCTCCTCAACTCGAACGTCGCCAGCCGATCGCCCGTGCCTCGGTCCGGTCTGTAGACACCCGTCGCCACCCAGATCTCCGTGCCAGGCTTGGCCGCCTTCAAAGCATCCTGAAGGTCCGTGTAGGCATCTGCCCAACGCACGCCCGTGCCTGCCCCGCGAGCCGACGCGCTGACGTACAGCACGCGCCTGGCTGGCTGCCCCGTTTTCAGCCCAGCGATCTGGGCCTTCACCGCCGCCAGATCTTGCTCCAGCTGGTCCACCCTCCCCGCTTCCGCTTGTGCCACTACGTACTGGTCCCGCAAGGCGCGCAGGGCAGCGCGAGCTTCTTCCTCCTTCTCGCCGAGGACCAACGCCTCCAGGCGCGCCCACTGGGCTTTGGCCGCCTCGGCGTCGGCCTGCTCGCTGGCCTGCACGCCCTCGGCTCGGGCCAGTTCCGCCGCCCGGGCGTGAAGCGCCGCCTCTTGCTCGGCAATCCGAACCTTGGTACGTTCCTGGATGACCTTGCCGTAACCAGTCAAACCCGTCCCAACGAGGGCCACCAACACGGTCGCCGCCACACCCGCCTGCACACGGTATTTCCGCAGCTTCTTGCGCAGGAAGTACCCCGTCGTCGCCCTCCTGGCCGTCAACGGCTCACCCCCGAGGTAGTTCTCGATATCGCCTCCCAGCTCGGCTGCCGTACCGTATCGCTCATCCGGCTCGTGCGCCAGCGCCTTGAGCAGCACAGCCTCCAACTCCGCGTCCACCCGTTTGCTGAGCTGCCTGGGCCGACGGACATCCTGCTCGGCGATCCGAGATAACACCTCGTACTGCGTGCCGCTCAGATCGTGCGGTGATTGCCCCGTGACCAGCCGGTAGAGCATGACACCCAGACTGTACACATCCGTTCGGGTGTCCAACTGGTCTGTGCGGCCAGCCGCCTGCTCCGGTGACATGTACGCCGGGGTGCCCGCGATCTCCCCCTCGATCGAGATGTTCATGTCGTCTCGATTCTGGGCGAACGACTTGGCCAACCCAAAGTCCACTACGCGCGGCTGGCCGTCCTGGCCAATCAGCACGTTCGACGGCTTGAGGTCCCGGTGGATCACGCCTCGCTGATGAGCGTGACCAACGGCCTGGCAGATTGGCACGAACAGGCTAAGGATGTCCCTCAGGCCAAGCTGCGCCTCAGCGATGTGCTCATCCAACGCCGCCCCGGGCACGTACTCCATCGCGAACCAGTGGTGACCCTCGTACAGCCCCGAGGCGTACAGCCGGGCGATGTGCGGATGCTCCAATGACGCGGCGATGGCGACCTCACGCTCGAACCGCTGGCGGTGTCGCTCGTCCGCATAGCGATCCTCCAACATCACCTTCAACGCCACCTGGCGCTTGGTCGCCAATTCCCGCGCCAGGTACACCCGACCCATCCCACCCCGACCTAATTCTGATTCAATCTGATAGCCCGGGATCGTCACGTGTTGCCCCTGCGCGGCCTGCCCGTCGGTGGCTGGGTTCGACGTGTGCGACGGGGCGTCGGCCGTGAACGTCGCCCCACACTTCCTGCAACGGAAACGCCGGCCGGCCTGGCTGGCGCGGACACGCCAGTGGCCGCTGCACTTGGGGCAGCGGCCTTGGATATGATCGGCGTCGGCGGAGGACCCGTTGGCATTGCCGTTGGCCCGCCACTGGGCCTGCTCGATCACGTGCAGAGCCTTTAGACGCTCGCCTAGCTCCGGCATCAGGTCCGGATGCTCGGCCGCCACCACGTCGTCAGGTAACGCCTCACCGGCGGCCCGGAGACGCAGAACGTCATCCAACACCCGCTGAAGACGCTTCGTCCGATCCCGCTCGCTTTCATGGTCCTGCCCGCCCGCCTCGACCATCGGCCACCTCCAACGTATTGCAGCGGTCCATCCAACCCCCGCGCTGGCCTTCCCTCTACTGTCAATCAACGACAAACCGTACGGCAGTTCACGCTGAAATGCACAGAAAAAGCGTCGGCACCGTGGCGATCACCAGGAATCGCTCAAGAACTTGCCCCGTGTGCCCATCGCCTCCCGCAGCCGCAGCAGACCGCGATAGCAGAGCTGGTGAACGGCGTGCTCCGTCCTGCCCAGAAGACCCGCTACCTCTCGCGCGGGCCTGCCTTCGATGTGACGCAGCCAGACAGCGCGCCGGCAGTCCTCCGGCAACGACGCCAGAGCCACCTGCATTTCCCGCACAGCTTCCCGCCGTGCCACAACCTTGCTGGGAGTCTTGCCCTTCGAATCGATCAGCCGCACCAGACCGAGTAGGGATTCCGAGCGGTCCTCGCCGATGCGTCGAACGCCGCCTGCCGGCATACGTTTGGCCGCCCGTTGCGACTTGACGGCATCCAGTAGCTTGTGGTCGGCGATCTTGGCCAGCCAGTGGTAAAAGGAATTCGCACCCCGGTAGTCAAACCGATCGATATGACTATACGCTTCGGTGTAGGTGTCCTGTAGCAGATCGTCCACCGACACAGTAGCCCTAAAGTTGGCGCTGATACGCTGTGAGAGGTATCGGCGCAGACGCTGGTCGTACGCCACAAGCAGACGACCCAACGCAACACGATCGCCGGCCTGAGCCTGCTTCAGCAGCTTCTCAACTGCCGTTCCCATGGGTGAGTCCACAGATAGCAGTATTGAATCGCAGCAGCCGATACCAGAAGCAGTTTAACGCTGACGTGATGGTCGCACAATCTAATTGATCGCCGCCCGCGAAGGCGGCGCAGCATCCAATTTCACCACTCGGCTCCGAACGTCGGATCGGTCAGCGGGCCGTACAACTCCGGCCGGCGATAGCGCTGATAGTGATGAGTCCGGCGCCGCACTGTATAGAACAGGTCGGCGTCGATGTCGGCCACCGCCAAGTCCTCGCCGGTCTTGGTCGTTTGCGCGATCACGTGCCCGTCCGGATTGACCACCATCGAGCACCCCAAGGCGTCCTCGCCGCTGTTGCTGCCCTGATTGACGAACGCGCAGTAGACCGCATTGTCGAACGCCCGCGCCCGCAGCCACGTCAGAATCCAATTACGCGCCTGCTGCTGCGCGTCGGGGATGCTCAACTCTTTCCAGAGGTTCCGCCCGGTCGTCACGTGCGGCATGAGAATCAGGTGCGCGCCTTTCAGCGCCAGAATCCGATGGGCCTCGGGATGGTGGTTGTCGTAGCAGATCAACGTCCCCGCCCGGCACGGCCCGATATCGTGCACCGGAAACCCCTGCCCCGCCTTGAAGTACACGTGCTCGCCCCCGGGAACCAGATGCACCTTGTGATAGCGCCCGATCAGCCCATTCGGTCCCACCAACAGATAGGCGTTGAACACGTCGTTGCTCTCGGCAAGCTCGTGCATCCCGGCCGTGACCACCACGTTGTTCTCGCGCGCGATTCGCACCAACTCCTGCGTGGTCGGGCCCTCCGGCACGGGCTCAGCCATCTCGTACTGCCAGTCGGCTACCACCCCCCATGCCGGCGAGATGCGCCCGGCGTCGCCCTCAATCGTCCCGATCTTCTCGTGGTCCGGATCGCGGAACTGATAGCCGCAGACCGCCTGCTCCTGGAAACACACCACGTGTGCCCCCTGCCTGGCCGCCTGCGCCGTCAACTCGGCAATCTTGACCAGGTTGGCTTTCCTGTCCGCAACCACGGGCTCAAACTGGGCCACCGCCAACCGAAAGCTTCGCATCATGCTCATGTCTGCCACCTCCAAACGGCTCCGTCGAGCCGTCTCGACTTGTCGGGTTCGTTACCGCGAGAGGCCATTATAGCGGGTGTTGCCCCGTCGCGGGTGGAAGGGCACCAGGCAGCAACTTCTTCGCGGGAAAGGTCCGTTGGCGCCTGCTCTGGCCGAATGGCTGCCCACTCATGCGTTATGGGACTCCCGAAGTGGGTAATCCCACGCGGATGCAGCCGCATTTGGGTAATACTGCTACGTCCTCGCGCTTATTCACACAGCCACACAACTGGCACATCCTTTGCTCAATGAGCCCACCCGACGTCGCCAGATGATTCGCCGAAGGACGGGAAGGGGAGAAGAGCAATGCAGACGCCAAAGAGCAATAGACTTGCCGGGAAGGAACTGGTCGATCGGTGGCTCCAAGAGGCCACCGCCTTCGGACCGTCTGCGGGCAGAGGTCTACGCTCGACAGGGCCGCGATACTACTGGACGGCGCCGCTCGACCTCCATCTCGATTCCTGCCTGGTCGCAGCCACCGCATGTGACATCAGCCAGACCGATCTGACTCTCCACTGCCGCCAACGGCTCGAGGTCCGCAGGCGCGTCGTCGTATGCCTGTCCGGCCAGAACGTCGGCGTGCCGGCCAAGGTCGTCACCCGAGCCAGGACGCTCAACGGTTTCATCTACGGCTTGCAGTTTGAGCTTGAGCCGGACACGACGCCTCAGCCCCAGCGGCAGGCCACCCGCACCGACGTAGACGCAAACGGCATCTCAGCGGCGTTCGTCGCTTGGCAACGGTCCTGCGGGTGTCCGGCGGCCTAGCCCTCGCCCCGCTGCACCTGTACCTCCACGATCTGGCCGGTCAGCACGTCTCGGCACGAAACCACGTACGTGCCGGCCGGGTCGTTCGCCGCCAGCGGGATGAGCCATTCGCCCGAACCCGCTCGGATCAATGCATTGCCGCTGTAGTGTCGCAGCGACCGGCCCTGCGGATCACGCACCTCTACATGGACGGCCCGCACTACCTCCCCAGCCGCACTGCTCAACGTAATCGTCACGCGGTCACCGTCCTGACGGGCCTTAGCCTTGACGGGCGGCAGCGGTTCGTCGGCCAGCACCAGCACAGGAGCCGACCACGGGTCCAAATGCATCGAGTGGCTTTCCATCTGCCCCAGTGCCTTGCCCGCCCGCTGATCGTAGACATGCACCGGCCGGTCGAACTCCAGATTCACCTGTTCCTTCTTCTCGAAGACCGCGTTGTCCACCTCCTCCGTCCCGCCGATCCCTCGGTGCGCCAGGCTGATGTTGCGCGTGATCCCCACCACCCGCACACCGCCTCCGGCGTGGAAAACGTGCACCTCCGCCGCAGGCAGCCGCACGTCGGTCTGGCTCGACTTCACGCGGACAGCCGGCGCGATCCCCGCCTCCGCCAGAATCGCGCCGACACGCTTGCCAAGTTCCAGCTTCGCCCCGGGCTCGGTGCGTTCGACCATGTACGGCTCGACGTTGACGTTCAACACGTGCGCGTTGCCATGCGTCCACAGGTCCGCCAGTCGCGGCTGGGCCAGCCACTTGCCATGTTCGTCGGTCAGACCGCAGAACCGGTCGGCTATCACCACTCCGCCCGCCTCGACGAAACGGCGAATCGCATCGGCCTCCGCCTCGCTGATCGCGATTACTTCCGGCAGGATCAGCACCTTGTACTCGCCCGTCTCCAGATGCCCCTGAAGGGCCTTCTCCGCCGAGATGACGTCGTACTGTAAGTTCAAATCCTCGATGACCCGGAACCAGGTCGTCCGCAACAGATTCCGCCGGTTCGTCGGATACAAATGCCAGCTTCGCAGCCCCACCCAGCGCCGCCCCTGTTGCAGGTTGCTCCGCCAGTAATCCACGCGAATCGTCGGATGCGAATAGTAGATCGCGATCCCGTTGTTGTCGCGCCGAGACGCAATCAACTGCTTGGCGATGCCCGACTCTATCTCCACCAGCGTCGGCCCCAGACTCGTGGCCCGTTCGGTCGGCGTCTTGTCCGGCTGGTTGAGGAACTTGTTCTTCGGCTCCTCGTTATCCCAGAAAATGATGCCCCGATCGCCCTGCAACAGACGCGTCCATATATCGCGAACGCCTACGTCGCCCGTTTTCCACGACGGCAGGATCTGATAGCACGTCTCGGGGTTCAGCGAGCGGATGATCTCCGGCGCGCCCCCGATGTTGTACGGAACGATCAGACCCACGATCGGGCACAGCAGCGCGTAGTTGTGCGCGTTGAACGCGCCGGGATGATGCGAGCCCGTGAAGCCGAACCGCCCGTCCGGATCAAACTCCTTGCCGATCGCCACCGCCCGACGCATGCCGTCGGCCATCTGACGGTCCATGTACGTGCGAAAATCCACCCAGGGCGACAGGTTCCACCCCTTCATGTCCTCGGGCCGATCCCGATCCACCGTCAGGCCGAACGACCACTCGTCGTAGGCCTTGTTGAACGCCACCACGTCCGCCAGCGAGTCAAAACCGCATCCGTAGGTCTTGTTGAGTTGTTTGACGATCCTGTCCTTTTCCTTCTCCGGTTCCTTCGATCGGGCAGCGAACAGCTTTAGCAGGTAGGCCTCATCAACCGGATCGCTCGTCCGAATGGATGCGTAGAGCTCAATCGCTTTATCAAATGACGGAAAGCTCGACCCGAACGTCTCGACGAACTTGTCGCTGTCGGGCGTTCCGAAGTCCCGCGGCAGATAGATCTCTCGGTGCAGCCTGTCGTACTGCGAGTAGGTCGTTGGATGGAACGTCCGCACGTGGGACCACGAGCGGTAGTCGCTGCCCCACTGCTCGTTAAGGCGCGCGACGCTGTGACCATATTTATACATCAAAAAGTCACGAAAACCGTCGCGCGAGACGTACTCCCAGCAGAAGTCGTTCGCGCCGCTCTGGTCGCCCAGGCCGATCTCGTCGGCCAGGTTGTAGAACAGCGGCCGGCAGAAACGCTGCTTGCTGACCATGTCCCCGTAAAGCTGTCGCAGCTTCAGGAAGCTGCCCTCGTCGGCCAGGCACGGCCGACGCATCACCAGACTCCAGTCGCGCGGGTTGCGCCCGTAGTCCTCGATCGTGTGGTCCCAGATGCTCCTGCGCTTGTGGTAATACGCGAAGATCTCCCAGCCCATCTGATCGATGTACACCGGGAAGTTGTTGTCGTGATAGTGGTCGCCCTCACCTGCCCGATACAACATCCCGCCGGTGATGCCATAGTCGCGCAGCTTCTCGTAGTACCCGTGCGGATAGTGCGCCCAGGCAAAGGCGACGTAGTCGTCCCACGTCGGAGGCGGCATCACCACGTCGAACTTGACGTGTTCGACCTGGAGCACGCCGTCCACCACCGCCTCGATCCGCCCTCGCCGGGCAAGCGGGTCCGACAGCGTCAACTCGTACGTCAGACGATCCTCGCCGGCCGGCAGGGCGTAACGCTGCTGACCGCCAATCCGGCCATACGTGTCGCGCCACTGCACCACCACCTCCCGATCGGCCGCGTCCGCCCCCGCCAGCACAACCGAGCCGGAAAACCTCTCGCCGGCCGCCAGCCGATTCGGACCCATCACTTTGATTACCGTCAGCGGCGAAGCGCCCGCATAAGCGAGTGAACTGGTCAGAACGACTGCGGCAAAAACTCTCAACGTATTCATGATCCGCCTCCGCAAAATTCGAAATGGCTGCTCGTACCCCAAAGGCAAACACCTTCCGGGCTGCTCCAACGCCTTTCGCCTCATGTATCTAGCCAAACCGGTCGACGGATGCAACCGATGGGCGTGCGTCAACCGCTTCCGGCACAGAACCGCATCGGCTCGCGGCTTGCCGGCACCGGGCTGAGCACCATACCACGCGTGGCACGCATTGCCCCGCTCAGGGCCGCTGAATACAATCGCTCGCCCTTGTGTGGCATGGCCTGGAGCCATAGCGCGTCGGTCCGCGCGGCCGAGTGTCAAACCGGATCGATGCCCGCAAGCGATGACGGCTCTGGGCCACCGGCGGGCCGATGCAAAGCCTGACCGATTGACGCGATTACGGGACGCAGTTTAGGGAGACACGACTGGCTTCAACGATGCCCTCCTGGCTGAAGCGAATGCAGCAGAGCGTCAACGGCGACCTGATCGTCCGCGAGCGTCGGGTCTGCCTGCCGAAGTGGCCCGGTCCGCTGGACGGGCTGCGGATCGCCCACGTCTCCGATCTGCACTTTCTGAGGTGGAACTCGGCCATCGAGCAGGCGCAGCAGACGCTCGCCCACTTGCCGTGCGACCTGATCGCCGCCACCGGCGACTTCTGCATGTCCCGTCGGTCGTTCAAGATCTCGGTCGAACTGGTCAGGCGTTTCTTCATGCCCCTGCACGCCCCGTTGGGGATCTTCGGCGTCCTGGGCAACCACGACCCGCCGTGTATGGAAGTGCACATGGCCGATACGCCGCTCCAGTTGATCGACGGGCAGGTTTGCACGGTGCAAGCGAACGGCGCGGCCCTCAATCTCGTCGGTGTGGGTGTCAACGGCCGAAAACGACGCGACCTGCTGGACAAGACCATGGGCCGCCGCGATCCCCACGCCCCCACCATTGTGCTGACCCACTACCCCTCCACCGTCCGGCATGTTCGTCCTTACCGACCCGATTTGGTCCTGTCCGGCCACACACACGGTGGGCAGGTGCGTTTTCCCTGGCTGGGCTGCGTCTTTCCGCACGACGCCATCCATCCCACCAAGGCCTACGGACTGAACAACGTGAACGGTGTATGGCTCCACGTGACCGCCGGCGTCGGCACGACAGGCCCATTCGATGTGCGGATCAACTGTCCGCCTGAAATCACCCTCCTGCACCTGCACCGCCAAAGCGTCCCCCAAGACGGCGCCCCATCGCGCACATCGTGCCCGAAAGCGCAACTTTTGCGTTGATTTTACCGGGCGCGGCGATTAGACTTTGCGTGGGCGAGGCAAAAGCCCGGCTGGAGCGTGCGGATCGCAGCCCGTATTGGGGCGCAAAAAAGAGGATCCGAGCTCGCCGTTACCCGGACCCTCCAAGCCAGGCTGTCCGCTCTAGCGAGCGGAGACCCACAGCCTCGCCCTTTATATCGTCAGGAATCACCGATCGCTTTAACGTGTCGGTCGTGCCGCGCACACGGGCACCGGTTTGCTTGAGGCGACGGAATTATCGGGCCATGACCAGCAAAGATAAGCTCCTCTGCAAACTTGCTCTGGAGGACGGAACCGTCTTTGTCGGAACGTCCTTTGGCGGACGGGGCACGCGCTTCGGCGAAGTCGTCTTCAACACCTCCATGATGGGCTACCAGGAGATCCTCACCGACCCATCCTATCGCGGGCAAATCGTGGTCATGACCTGCCCACAGATCGGCAACTACGGCGTTACCGACGAAGATGTCGAGAGCACCAAGCCCTGGGTCGAGGGCTTCGCCGTCAAGGAACTCGCACGCCGACACTCCAACTTCCGCGCCGGTGAGCCCCTCGAAGACTACCTCGCCCGGCATGGCGTGATCAGCATCGAAGGGATCGACACCCGCGCCCTCACGCGCCGCCTCCGGCTCAAGGGCTCACTCAAAGGCGTGATCTCCACCGAAACCCATGGCGACGTCGACCTGGTCCGCGTGGCCGCCGAGTCGCCGGACATCGTCGGCAAGGATATGGTCAAATCGGTCGCGCCCAGCCACGCGTTCGACTGGAAACGAGGCTTCGAAAGCCCCTTCGCCATGCAGCCACGCAACGCCCAGGCACGGTTCACCGTGGTGGCCCTCGACTTCGGCATCAAGCAAAACATCCTGCGCAACCTGGTCGAGGCCGGCTGCCGCGTGCTCGTCGTGCCCCCCACCGAATCGGCTCAGGCCATCCTGCAACGCACACCCGACGGCGTCTTCCTCAGCAACGGACCCGGCGATCCGGAGCCCGTCCGCTACGCACGTGAAACGATCGCCCAACTCGTCGGCAAAGTGCCCATCTTCGGCATCTGCCTGGGACACCAGTTGCTCGGCATGGCCCTGGGGGCCGATCGCTATAAGCTCAAATTCGGGCACCACGGCGGCAACCAGCCGGTCAAGAACCTGGCCACCGGACGCGTCGAGATCACCGCCCAAAACCACTGCTATGCCATCGACACCGACTCGCTCCGCAAGGTCGGCGGCGTGCCGACTCACGTCAACCTCAATGACCAGACGCTCGAAGGCTTCACCCATCCCGACGTGCCCCTGTTCAGCGTCCAGTATCACCCCGAGGCCTCGCCCGGTCCGCACGATGCCTCGTACCTGTTCGACTGCTTCGTGGACATGATGACCGGCGGCAGGGCACCCACAGCCGAGCAAATGGCCGACGCGCAGAAACGACTGGAATCACGCCGCTAACCGCCACGCGCCTTGGTGATCTACTTCATCCCCCTCGATTGACGCTGCCACAGGCCTCTGCTAGTTTGCTGCTATGTCCGCAGCCGACGCATCCAGCGCCCGTCAGGGCTCGTTCGACAAACTCGTCCTTCTGCTGCTCTGTGTCGTCTCTGCCGGTCTGTTCTATAGCGTTGGCTGGATGGTCGTCCGCCCGGTCGATCCCTTTGGCGCCGTCTCGCTGCTCAATACCGCCTCACCCGTCGTCGCGGTGGCAGAGCTTTGCGGCTTGGCGGCGGTAGTGGCCGGCCTGGCAGCGGTCCTGTTGCGCGGCCGACTCCCCTACGCCGCCACGTTCTCCGTGGCGGTCGGCCTGGCCATCATGGCCACCCGAGGTTCCTCGGCCGACTACCTGGTCCGATTCCCGCCCGCGGGCACGTCTCGCAGTGCCCTCTTCGCCCTGCTGGCCGCAGAGGTGGTCGCATGGGCGGTGGTAATCGCCGTCGGCGTGGTTGCTACACGAATGGTCGACACCTGGCTCGGCGTCGACGCGGGCGACGCACCTCGCTCCGCCCAAACGCCACCTGCCCGCGCTAAGGAGACGCCGATAAGCGGGCGCGGGGCCGGCAGCGGGCTGCTGGCCCTGCTCCTGTGCGCCGTCTGCGCCGCACTGCTGATCCGGACCATGGGCGGTTCCCTCGTTACGGTCATACACAAAGGACAAGTGTGTTTCTCATTGGCGGCCGGGTTCTACCTCGCCACATTGCTGAGTGTAACCGTCAGTCGGACCAGGCTAGTCATCTGGCCGCTACTGGCTGTCCTGCTGGTCTCGCTGCTTGGATATCTCGCCGGCAGCCAGTGGCCGACTGCCGCGGTTGTTAATGACTACCGCCAACTCGCCCACATCATGCCCAACTTCGCATGTCGTGCTCTGCCGGTGGAGTATCTGTCGGCCGGCGTGGCCGGCGCCATCGCCGGAACCTGGACCGGCGCACGGATGGCGATGACCTCCGTCGACTGATCTTGCCTGACTTTCGTCGACAACAAGTCCACCCGGGACGACCCACGCCCGCAGACCGCGCCATGTCTCGCCAGGCAGCGCGATCCGTCCGTCTCTCTTTGTAGGTGATTCCTTGGTCCGCCCGGGCTTGATCCTCCCTCGCGGCCGGGTAATAATGGGTATAAAGCAAGGTCTGGCCGGCGTTGGTAAAGTGCTGGCCGCAAGTACGTTGTGGGGAAAAGAGCGCCAAGTGCTCCCCCTCGCATCTCGGCCGTTCGGTCCTGTCATGAGTTCGGCGCGACGTAATGAAGATCGCTGGTTGGCCATCCGCCATCGCATACTCGCCGAAACCGAGCAATACATCAGTGTCTGCCTCCAGCGTCCCGAGCTGGCAGAGGTGATCCCCGTCATCCCCGCCGGTTCAGGACGCTTCCCGCCCGGGCTGGCCCGGCATTTCTGGCAGCGGGTGCTGGTCGCCTGAGATCGCTCCTGCCGGCAACTCCTGCCACCTCCCGTCCCAACTTGCCCCCGTCGAACAGCCAAAAAAAAGACGCCCGCAACGTCGTGTCGCAGGCGTCGGTGGTTAGCGCCGATCGTCCGCGGATCGACCCTACAGGACCGCGGCCACGGCCTCGCAGAACCGGGCCATGCTGGCCTTGGTCAGACCGGCCACGTTGATGCGTCCAGAGCTGACAATATAGATCGCATTCTTCTTCCGCAGCGTGTCGACCTGATCCTTGGTCAGACCCGAGAACGAGAACATCCCGTTCTGCCCCACGATGAACGAGAAGTCCTGCTTGACGCCCTTGGCCTTGAGCGTGTCTACCAGAAGACGGCGCATCTCGTGGATCCGGTCCCGAATGACCGCCACTTCGCCTTCCCATTCCTTGCGCAACTGTGGATCACTCAGCACCGCAGCCACGATGGCCCCGCCGTGCGACGGCGGGTTCGAGTAGTTGCGTCGGATCGACAGCTTCAGATGGCTCGCCGCCTTCTGCGCCACCTCCGCCGAACCGCACACGATCGTCACCGCCCCGACCCGCTCGCTGTACAGCCCAAAGTTCTTCGAGAACGAGCTGGCAATAACGACCTCGCGACCGGGCTCGCACAACACACGCACGCTGGCCGCGTCCTGTTCGAGCCCCTCAGCCAGGCCCTGGTAGGCGAAGTCCACCATCGCCACCAGCTTGCGCTCCGTCAGCACCGCGGCAACGTGCTTCCACTGATCCACCGTGGGATCCATCCCGGTAGGATTGTGGCAGCAGCCGTGCAACAGCACGATGTCGCCTTCGGGAATCTGATTGATCGCGGCCATCATCTTGTCGAACGCCAGGCACTTCTGCTTCGTGTCGTAATACGGGTAGGTGGCGATCTCCAGACCCGCCGCCGTGAAAATGCCGTTATGGTTCGCCCAAGTCGGATCGCTCAGCCAGATCCGCGCACCCGGATAGACGGCCTTGAACAAATCACCCGCCACGCGGAGCCCGCCCGTGCCCCCGGGAGTCTGGGCCGTCACCACACGTTTGGACGCAATCACCTCACTGCCCGTACCGAACAGCAGTTCCTGCACGGCCGACGCGAACTCCGGCGAACCGGTCATCGGCAGATACGACTTCGACTTTTCCGTCTCCAGCAGCTTCTTCTCGGCCTTCTTGACCGATGACAGAATCGGCGTTCGGCCGCCGCCGTCCAGGTACACGCCAACGCTGAGGTTGATCTTGTCCGGGTTCGGGTCCGCCTTGAACGCCTCGGTCAAACCAAGAATCGGATCCGCCGGGGCCATCTCCAATGTGTCGAACATAGTTCCTTTTCCTTGCCTTGTGCCTGGGTCGTCTGTCTGGTCCAGCCCAATTCAAGCCGGTCCGCTGCCCTTTCGCGGACCGGCTGCGCGACGAAGCGGTGGAAGATAATGCCAACCCCGAATTCCTGCAAGTACGTTCAGCGGCGAGTGGAGCAGCACGTTTAGCGGCGACCCGTCAGGCGAGCGTGTTTGGCGCACCTCCCTCCGGTGGAACGGCACGTTTAGCGGCGACCCGAAGGGGAGCGTGCCAAATCCAAACCTTTCGCGGCGAGCGTGTCCTTCCCCTGCGCGCCGACTACAGCCACCTGTTCAGCCACGCATACGCCTGCCGCCGCAAGTCATCACCAAAGCCGTGCCCCCCGTCCTCCCGAACGTACGTGAACTTCTCCTCCGCCCCGACCAGAGCGTAAACGCTGCGAACCCGACGCTCGACCTCCTCCTGGTCGGCCAGGTGGCTCACCGAGTCCTGCCGACGCCCCGTCAGCATCAGCGGACGCGGGGCGCCCAGCCAATACAGCGCGTCCAGGTCGGCGTGGTTGTAGAAGCCCGGTAGCTGATACGCCCACGGGAAGTTGTCGCCACGCTCGACCATCTTCTCGTACAGCTTGGTCCCCTGGCTGGCGACCGCCACCTTGATCCGAGGCTCAATCGGCAGCATCAGCGCCGCCTGCATCGACCCCATCGAGTGCCCGATCACGCCGATCCGCTCGCTGTCGACCTCCTCGCGCGAGCAGAAGTAGTCGATCTCACGCTGAATATCCCACGCGAACGCCCCCGCCAGCGTTCGCCCCTGAATCAACAGACTGTGGGCGTAGATCCCGTCGCCGTCCCAGTACTTGCTACGCTGCTCAAAGCACCGCGAGTCGGCTGCTATCGTCACATACCCCAGCCGCACCAGCTCCAACGCCACCTGTTGCAGCGGCGATCCGATCCGACCCACCTGCTCACTCTTGCCCAGCGCAAACTGCCCGCCGTGCTGGTGCAGGCAAACCACCCCTGGCCGGGGCAGCTTCACCCCTCTGGGAATCAGCACATACGCCGGCACCGCAGCTTCGCCCGGCTCGACCCTGTATTCGAGTTTCTCCCGGATGTAATCGCCTCGATCCTCACGCTCCAGCGTACGCGGTTGCAGCGCACACGGCTCCGGCATGCTGCCCAGACAAGCACGATACGCCGACACCAACTCGTCGCGCGTCTCTTCGAATTGCTCAACCGACGCGAACGGCGGACAAAACCGCGCCATGGCAAAACTCCTTCCAGCTACCCGACATAAAACTCTATCCAACGCCATCGTCCGGCCACTGTCAACGGCCTCACCGTTCCACCGCACGGCGCACCGGCTGCTAAATCGGGCAACAGCCGGTGGCGGCTTCGGCTGTTGATGCCCCGACCCGCTGCTGCTAGCATTCGGTCACCGGTGCGTCGAGATCTTGCGGATCTCAAGGCAATATGCGGATGTCCGCCCTCGTTACGGGCCCGCATGGGACCAAACAACCAGCGACCAGGTGGCCGATGTCCGACCAGTACGTTGACCAGCGCCGTCGAAAGCTCCAGGGGCTGCGCGACCTGGGCACGGATCCCTACGGCGCACGCTTCGGCGGCGTCTTGCCGAATCAGTACGTCCGCAACAAGGTAGAGCGACTTGGCCTGGAGCCCGGACAGTCTTCCGACGCCGATCGCGCCCGCGCCGCCGGCCGCATCGTCTTGCTGCGCGACATGGGCCGGCTCTGCTTCATGACCATTCGCGACTCCAGCGGCGACCTCCAGTTGGGTATCTCCCAAAAGGCCGTCGGCTCCGATGCGTGGCAGGCGGTCAAGCTGCTCGATCTGGGCGATCTGGTCGGCGCCGAGGGCCGACTGGGCCGCACCAAGACCGGTGAGATCACCCTCTGGGTCGATTCGTTTTGTGTACTCTGCAAATCGCTCCGTCCCCTGCCGGAAAAGTGGCATGGGCTTCAGGACGTCGAACTCCGCTACCGACAGCGATACGTCGACCTCTTCGCCAACCCTGACGTCATGCGCGTCTTTCAGCAGCGACTCGTCATTATCGAAACCGTCCGCCAGTGGCTGCGCGAGCGCAACTTTGTCGAGGTCGAGACGCCGACCCTCCAGCCCATCTACGGCGGTGCCGCTGCCCGGCCCTTTACCACCCACCACAACACCCTGGATATCGACCTCTACCTTCGAATCAGTCCCGAACTGTATCTCAAGCGACTTATGGTCGGCGGCATGGAGCGGGTGTTCGAGATCAGCCGCAACTTCCGCAACGAGGGTATCGACACCGAACACTACCCCGAGTTCACCATGCTCGAGGCCTACCAGGCCTACGGTGACTACCACGATATGATGGACCTGGCCGAGGGCGTCACCGTCACCGCCATCGACCGTTTGGGCGGCGGATATCAGCGACCGTTCGGCCCGAAGACCATCGACTTCGCACCGCCCTGGCGGCGAGCTACCTTCGCCGAGCTGTTCGCCACCCACGTAGGTGTCGACATGTTCGACCATCCCGCCGTACGCCGCGCCGCCGACCAACAACAGATCGACCACGCCGACATGGCCGACGACCTTGTCGTCCAGGCGCTGTTCGAACGGAACGTCGAACCCAACCTGGTCGACCCCACCTTCGTGCTCGACTTTCCTGCGTCGCTCTGCCCGCTGACCCGTCGGCATCCGGATGACCCGCGCCTTGCCCTGCGGTTCGAGTTGTACGTCAGCGGGATCGAGCTGGCCAATGCCTACACCGAGCTCAACGACCCGGACATTCAGCGACAAACCCTCAGCCAGCAGCTTCGCGGCGAGGGCGACGAAACCATGCGCGTGATGGACGAGGACTTCCTGCGGGCCCTGGAATACGGCATGCCGCCCGCCGGCGGTATCGGGATCGGCATCGACCGTCTCGTGATGCTGCTGACCAACTCGACAAGCATCCGCGACGTCATCCTCTTCCCGCTACAGCGGTCCAAAGGTTGAATCGTCGCGCTTGAGGCCAGCGCCGAATCGACAGGAAGGTACCCAACGCCTTGCGCCGAAAGATCCTGATCATCCTCTCGCCCGTCGCCGTACCGATCTACCTGCTGATCCAGGCGGCCGCCTTCGTCACCGCCGCCTGCTATTACCTCACCCTTACCTGCGGGCTCGACCGGCTCGTCGGCCGTCCTGTCAGCCTCTCACGTTGGGCGATCTACGCTCTCGCACCCCTGGTCATCGCCCTCTCGCCGCTGGCCCTGGCGATCCAACTGGCCCTCTGGCTGGTCGTCGGGCTCGGACGGTCCGTCGCCCGCGCCGGCCGATGGCAGTCGGCGCTCGGCGGCGCGTGGTCGGCTCTGGCCGGCGCTGCTTGGACGGCACTTCTCGTGTGGCTGGTGCTCGCCTGCCTCAGTCCGCCCACCGGGTGGGCTGTCTTCGGACGCGATGTGCCCGGCCTGCAGGCCCATCTACGGGCCGCCCGCGACGACTTGCGCCTTGGCGAACTGCCCAACTGGATGCAGCAGCGGCGCAGCAAGCTGATCGCGCGGCTTCAACAGCAGTCGATGAGCGACCCCGAACGGGCGGGCATGATCGGCGAACTGGCCGATGATTTCGCCCTGTACGCCGCAATGCCCGAACGCTACCAACGATTCCTGACGGGCCTGCCCGACTACTACCACCCACCTGAGTGGCTTACCGAAGGGGTCGGTGACTGTGACATCCTCTGGGGCACGTTGCTCCTGGGGCTTGTGCTGCTCATTCGCTGGCCCGGATTGTCGGCCGCCGACAGCACGTCGCTTCGAGCGACGGGGTTCCTGCTACGGGTCGGCGCCACGGCAGCGGCCGCCGCCGCGAGCTTCGTCGCCGGGATGGGCCCCGCGGATCGCGCAGCCTTGATCGTCGCCGGCGTGCTGATCGCCCTCGGGCTACTGGTCCTGCTCTATCGCCTCGGCGCCAAGCTGCTCGGATCACCCGGCCTGGCTCGCTTCTACAGTGCCTTCATCGCCGCCCGCCTGCTACAGCGACGACGGATTGCCTTCTTCTCCGTCGGCGCCGTCACCCTCTGCGTGGCCATGGTGCTGATCGTCGTCAGCGTCATGGGCGGCTTCCTCGATATGGTGCGGGCACGCTCGCGCGGATTGCTCGGCGATCTGGTCATCGATCCGGGCAATCCCCTCCAGGGCGTGCCGTTCTACCAGGAGTTCATCGAAAAGATCGTACAATGGCCCGAGGTCGAAACCGCCACGCCGCTGATCTACAGCTATGGCGTCATGCGGATGCATCCCACCAACTACACCCGCGCCGTCCGTATCGTCGGCATCCGTCTGCACGAAACCTACCAGGTCAACGACTTCCGGAATTCCCTTTTCTACGAAGAATGGTATCCGAATACTACCACGCTCGACGCGATCGAACAGCCTCTCTGGGGAGTGCAGGACGGTCAGTACGTCCTGCCGCTCGAACTCCAGCAGGCCTTGTGCAACCGCGGGCCGCTGCCCCCCGAGTACGCCAACCGGCAGGTCAGGCCGTTCCGATCCTTCCCCGGACCGGGTGTCTATGCCTCCACCCGTGAGGGCAGGCTCGGTCAGCCTGTTTGGGACGCCGCCATGAGCCTCACCGATCTGTCGCGCCTCCGCGCCGATCTGCGCGACGCCCAGCCCCAGCAGGACAAATCTCCGCTTTCCAACGAGTGGATATCCCTGCAGCGCGAGATCGCCGACACCATCCGACAGGCCGCCCCTCAACTGCCCGAAGATCCTCAGTTCGACCAAGCCCGCGGCGACATGACGCGGGGCGCAGGCATGCTCGCCGCCGCCGCCGACCAGCTCGACTCCGGACGTGCCGCCGAGGCCGAACAACTCCAGAACCAGGCCTGGCAAATCCTCGAAGGCGTCCTGGATCAGTTACGGGAGTTTCTCGACAACCCCCGGCATGAGGGACCCAAGCTGCCGGGCATCATCATCGGTGCCGATCTGATCGCCGAACGCGCAGCCGGCGGCCACTACCGAAGGTACTCCGTATACCCCCGCGGGTGCAGGGTCGATCTGACCGTCGTGCCCGTCACCCCCAAGGGCTCGCTCCTGCTTGGAGAGGGCGTGGAAGGCCCGAAACGCACGTACGGCCGCTACGTCGACGATTCCCACACCGGCGTGCACGAAATCGACTCATTCTGCGTCTACGTCGACTTCGACTTGCTCCAGGACCTGCTGCTGATGGGACCGGCCGAGCGAACGCCGGAGGACGGCGGCGGCATGACCTCGGCACGATGCTCCCAGGTCCAGATCAAGCTCTCCCCCCAAGCCGATCCGCTGGCCCTCCGCACCCGCATCGCCCAGGCCTGGCAGGAGCACATGGCCACCGTCTCCGCTGACCCGTTCGAGCAGTCGCTCATGGCCAACGCCGGCGTCTACACCTGGGAAGAGATGCAGGCCGTCTACATCGCTGCCGTCGAAAAGGAAAAAATCCTCGTCACCGTGCTGTTCGGCGTGATCAGCCTGGTGGCCGTCTTTCTCGTGCTCTGCATTTTCTACATGATCGTACAGGAAAAAACTCGCGACATCGGCATCATCAAGAGCATCGGCGGCTCGTCCGCCGGCGTCGCGGGCATCTTCCTCGGATACGGGGCCGCCATCGGCGCGGTCGGCTCGCTGCTGGGCGCCGTCGTCGGCACGCTGTTCGTCCGATATATCAACGAGCTTCAGGAATGGCTCGCCAGCATCCACCCCAGCCTGCGAGTCTGGTCGGCCGAGGTCTACGTCTTCGACCGCATCCCCAACGAGGTCAAACCAGCCGACGTAATGGTCATCGTCGTGGTCGCCATCCTGGCCGCCGTCGTCGGAGCGGCGATCCCCGCTTGGCGGGCCGCCCGAACCTGGCCCGCCGAAACCCTGCGGTACGAATAGGCCGAGCATGGGCATGAACTCAGTCATTCTCGAAGCGCAATCGCTCCACAAAAGCTACTACCTCGGCCGCAGCGAGCTGCATGTCCTGCGAGGCTGCTCTCTAGCCGTCGAGGAAGGGCAGTTCCTGGCCATCCAGGGCTCCAGCGGCTCGGGCAAAAGTACACTGCTCCACATACTCGGCGCCCTCGACGTGCCCCAGCGCGGGCAGGTGTACTTCCGTGCCGAACCCATCTTCGAGCCCGAATCCTCCCGGCACGTGCCGGGCCGCCCGAACGACGGCGGACGCAGCCGGCATCCCACCACCGGCGCCCGCTGTGATCGCCTGCGAAACGAGGTCTTTGGCTTCGTCTTCCAGTTCTATCACCTGCTGCCCGAATTCGACGTCCTCGAAAACGTCATGCTGCCGCGAATGGTCGGCGCCTCGGTGGCCCGCTGGGTCGCCGGCCGCCAAGACGCCCAGTCCGCCGCCCGCCAAGCCATCGAACTCGTCGGCCTCGGCGAACGCATTCGCCACCGACCCAACGAATTGTCCGGCGGCGAGCGCCAGCGGGTGGCCATTGCCCGCGCACTGGTCAACAACCCCACCATCTTGCTGGCCGATGAGCCGACCGGTAACCTTGACGCGCGTACCGGGCGAGACATCCTGGCCGCCTTGCAGGAGCTTAACCGCAACGGCCAAACCATCGTCATGGTGACGCACGACCCGGCCGTAGCCAAGATGGCCGATACCAAGGTCGAGTTGGCAGATGGTAAACTCCGCTCGCGCTAGTTTCGGCGGCCCGGACGCCCGCCAGAGCCCTTAGCGCGAGACTGCCAGCGTCGGAGACAGGTATGAGTGACAATCCTTTCGCCCCCAGACCGGACCTGAAAGTGTTCCTCGATGGGCAGATCGTACCCGTAGAACAAGCCACGATCAGTGTGTTCGACCACGGCTTGTTGTATGGCGATGGGGTGTTCGAAGGCATTCGCAGCTACGATGGCCGCGTCTTCGAACTCGATGCACACGTGCAGCGCCTCTTCGACTCGGCCAAAGCCATCCGCCTGACCATCCCCATGTCGGCCCAGCAGATCAAGGACGCCATCCACCGCACACTGGAAGCCAACGGGCTCAAAGACGCCTACATCCGCCTCGTGGTCACTCGCGGCGTGGGATATCTGGGCCTGGCCCCCACCAGGACCGCCAACCCGTCGGTCTTCGTCATCACCGACCAGATCGAGCTCTATCCGCCCGAACTCTACCGCGACGGCATGAGCATCATCACCGTCAGCACCGTACGCAACCACCCCAACGCCGTGCCCCCGCCCATCAAATCGCTCAACTACCTCAACAACATCCTGGCCAAGATCGAGGGTGTCGACGCCGGTGTCCTGGAAGCCATCATGCTCAACGTCGACGGCCTGGTCGCCGAATGCACCGGCGACAACGTCTTCATCGTCCGGCAAGGCCGCCTCCAGACCCCCTCCAGCGATGCGGGAATCCTGCCCGGTATCACCCGCGCCGTCGTCATGCGATTGGCCGCGGAACGTGGCATCGAAGTGCAGGAAAAGCAACTCCTGCGATACGACCTCTACGTGGCCGACGAGTGCTTCCTCACCGGCACCGCCGCCGAGGTCGTTCCCATTACTGGGATCGATGGCCGACAGATCGGCGACGGCAAGCCCGGCCCGATCACGCAACAGTTGGTGGAAGACTTCAAATCGGCCACGCGAGGCGAACGGTAGCGCCTCGGCAGACCAAACCGCTGGACGCATGTCCGCTCATCTCGCCAGAAGAAAAAAGGGCGACCCGCTGTCATGCAGGCCGCCCCAGGTTTTCTAACGTGTCGCCAGGCTGGGCACTACTGGCAAATCGAGCTCGGTATCAACGCGCCGTAGCCTAATGCGGCCAGCACGTTCTCCTGCTCCGTCAGGTAGAACAGCGTGCATAGCTCAGGCCACTTTATCTCCTCCGGCTCCAACGCCTCGTTTTCATCCGGCTCGTCGGGCATGTCCTCGCGGTCTACCTCAATAACCTGAATGCGGGTCTTCTCGACCACGAACGCGAGTACCGCCGGCGAGACGTAGTGCGGCCCAAGAATGATTTCCGGCACGTCCTTGGTGATCGGCCGCCAGTTCGTCGTGAACGCGTTCAGCGGCGACAGGATCATGTTCATGTCCTGGATGATGTGATCGTCGTCACACACAAAGTTCGTCAGACGCACGACAAACGGCGTGGGCCTGCCCAGCAGCGGGATGTCCTCACTGACCACGCCCATAATGGCCTCCGTATCACGAACCATCTCGTTCGTGATTGCCACAATCTCCTGCGTGCCCGCCTCCACGACCCGCCGTTCAACGAACTCCCCATTCACCTCCACATCGAAGGCGCATGCTGCGCTGATGTGGTTCTGCCACACGAACAGCAATGCGAATGTGTAGGCCAACGGCTGGTTGTCCGGGCCGTATTCGATGTAGTTGGCCATCGCAGCCATCAGCGCCGCCCGATCGTACGCCAAATCCGCATCCGACGTCTGTTCCGTGCTGCCGGACGTCTCCTGTCCGGTGGTGTCGTTCGTGAGCTGGCGCGTGCCGCAACTTGCCGTCAGCGCCATGGCCGTCAGGCCTGCCAGCAGCGCCGTCATCGTCGAAAAACGAAATAACATACCTTTCCGAATGCCGTGCTTCGTCATCACAAACTCCCGACCATGTCCGGGGTCTTGGGTTACGTCGCCGCCCGCCTAACGGCAGCAGACGGTCTCCACATCAATAGGGTTATCGGTGTGCCCCCGCCGTCACTTTACGCCTGCTGGCCGGCCTGGCTTGGCTGCGCACCCGCCCCAGCCGTGCGAACCCTCCGTTGGTCGGCAACGTCCGAAAAAAAGCGGCCAATCACGTTCACTCAGACCGTTGTGACCAACGGTGTGCCAGAACCGTATCCAACAGAATCTGAAGAATATGGAACACGATGCAGGGCACAATCGCCGCCGGACGGTCACCGAACGCCTGGGCTACCACAAACGCACTGACCGGAAGAGTCTTCTGGCTCGCCACGATCGTCAGCGCCTTGCTCGCAGCCAGGTCCAGACGCAGCACCCCCGCACCCAAACGGTTGACCCCCAGCATAACCACGTGCAACGTCACCGACGCCACCGCAACCACCATCAGATCGGTTGCTTGCTCCCGAATCCGCGCGCTGCCCGAGCTGACCAGCATGAACACGATGATCACGATCGCCACACTTGGCACAAACGAGATGCCCGCCCGGTAGCGCTCTGCCAGATCGGTCCTGAGGGCCCGCAGCAACTGGCCGACAAACGTCGGTAGCACGATCAGGTAAAACAGCTTGGCCAGCATGCTCAGAACCGGCAGCTCGATCGAAGTGGTAAGACTCAGCGCAAAGTCCAGTCCCACCGGCATCAGGATGACCGCCGAAATGCTGCCCGCGATCGTCAACAGAATCGCCAACGCCGTCGAGCCCCCCGCCAGCGTGGTGATGATGATCCCGCTGGCCAGCGTCGGCGGCGCCGTAGCGATTACCAAAAGACCGATAAAAGCATCCCCACGGATGCCCAATACCTTCGCCAGCAGGATGGCGACCAGTGGAAACGTCACATTCACCGAAACCAGCGCAAATACCAGTGCCCGGGCGTTGCGCAGCTCCTTCAGAAACGACCCGGTCCGCATCTGGAGCCCGCTACAGACGAAAATCACCCCGATCAGGACTGATACCAGGCCCGTATCCTTCAACACGCTGCCCGGACCCGGCCAAAGCAGGCCGGTGCAGCCGCCCAACACAATCCCGATCAGCAGGAAATTCTTCAGCAGAAACCGAATCAAGCTCACCCCTTAACCGGACCCACCACGCCCTGCGGTCCGCACCGCCCGACAGTACTGTTATCGGACAAGCGATCCCAAAGTACCGCCCGCCCGGGCAGGCGTCAAATGGAGCCCTCCCCGCCCAATCACGCCGTTATGGGGCGAATCCAACTGAATGTGGGGTCCGATTGTGGCCGATAGACCATGGGCAACGGTTCATGCGATCTGAACCGCTCGTGAGGAGCCTGCTTGACGGAACAGGCGGGCCGAAGAAGTAGGAGTCATCCGCATGTCAAAACTTGGACGTCGAATATCTGCTTGCCTCATCCTGGTCAGTATGATGATGTCGGGCGTAGTCCTCCAGGGCGGCTGCACCGGCGACGTGTCGGACACGTTCCGGGCCGCTGCGACCGACTCGCTGTCCTCGGGCCTGAAGACACTGACAGGCGGCCTGATCGATGGGCTCTTTGCCCTCTTCTACCCGGATAGCGGCGCCGCCAGCGCCGAAGGCGCAGCCAGTGCCTCCGAATAGGGCACGTAGACACACAACCCCACTCGCCTTAGGGCGCCGCGCCCGACCGGCGAGTTCCGCACAGGCAGAACGTTCCTCAGCGTAGCGAGCGTGTCCGGCGTGGGCATAGGCGATGGAAATCGGACACGCTCGCACCCCATTTGCACGGGCTTGCCCACCTATCACCGGCCTAGCCGTCCGGGCCGGCTTGGTCGGCTTGCAGATCCAGCGCCATCCGCAGCAGACGATGCCGCCGGCCCGTGGTCTCGAAATACCGGCGCTCATACCCCCGCATGCTGAATCCCTCCTGCTGGTAGCACCGAATTGCTGCTGTATTGTCCGGAAATACCACCAGTACCAATCGCCCCGCCGCGTGCCGCCTCCGCGCCGCCCGCGACAGTAGCCCCACAAACTGCCGCCCGAAACCCCGATCCCGATGCGATGGCGCAATCAGGCAATGACCCAGCCACATCTGGCTCGGCTCACCTGGCATCAAACCCAGCTCCGCGTAGCCGATGGGCTGATCCGCCTCGCCCAGCCAAAGTAAATACGCGTGCCGGTCCTCCCGCAGCCACGCCAGGACCTTCTCAACCGTCAAAGGAGGCGCCGTCGCCGGCGCCAGCCAGAACAACTCCTGATCCGACTGCACCCAACGGACGATCGCTGGCGCCCACTGCTTCGTGAAACGCACCAAGCGACACGCGCGTCGGCTCTCGTCGGCCCCCCGTTCGGCTCGTACACCCGCAGACACAATCATCCGCTCCCTGCCCGCACCACGTACATCGCCTACCCACTCACTAACGCCAGCGCCGCCCCCAGGTCAACCGTCTGCTCGTAGAGAGCGCGACCGATCACCACGCCCGCCACCTGTGTCCCCATCAGCTCGCGCACGTGCTCCAGGCTGCCCACGCCTCCTGCAGCAATCACCGGCACGGAGGTCGCCGCCGCCAACTCCGTCGTCGCCGCCACGTTGGGACCACCCAGCATCCCGTCCCGCTCGATGTCGGTGTACACAATCGCCGACAACGACTCACCTGCCAACAGCCGCGCCACGTCAACCGCCCTGCGGCTTGTCGTCTCCGTCCAGCCCTTCACCGCAAGCATTCCCCCTCGGGCGTCCAGCGACAGGGCGATCCGACCCTCATACTCGCGCCTGCCAACCAGCTCGACGAACCACGACCAGTTCTCCAACGCCGCCGTGCCGATGATGGCCCGCTGCGCACCACAGCCCAACACCTCCGACACCGCCTCGTCCGTCCGCAGGCCCCCGCCTACCTGCACGGGCAAGCGCGTCGCTTCCACGATCTTTCGGATCACCCCCAGGTTCTTCGGCCGACCCTCCTTCGCCGCGTCCAGATCGATCACGTGCAGCCATTTCGCGCCGATCTCGGCGAACCCAACTGCCACCGCCACCGGATCGTCGGCATAGTCCAACTGCCGGCCGTAGTCGCCCTGAATCAGCCGCACACACTTGCCGTCGCGAATGTCGATCGCCGGATAGATGTCCATCTTACAGCCCCCTGGTCACAACGCCGCAAAGTTCGCCAGCACGCGCAGACCGTCACGCTGGCTCTTCTCCGGGTGAAACTGTGTTGCGAAAACATGATCCCGCCAGGTCATTGCCGCGAACCGAATACCGTAGTCGCAAAGGGCGCGGTTCACATGCGGGTCCGTCGGCCGGGCATAGTACGAGTGCACGAAATAGAAGTACGTGCCTGACTCCAACCCCTCCAGTAGTGGGCACTCACGGTCCCACCAAAGCTGGTTCCAGCCCATGTGCGGCACCTTCAGGTCCGCCGCCTCCGGCATCTGCGAAAAGTCGAATCGCACGATGTCGCCGGCGAACACCCCAAGCCCCGTGTGGTCGCCCTCCTCACTGCTGCGATCGAATAGAAGCTGATAGCCCAGACAAATGCCCAGGAAAGGCCTTCCCGTCTCGATGAACCGCAGGATCGGCTCGACCAGCCCCGCCGTCCGCAAATGGTCGATCGCCTGCCCGAATCCCCCCACGCCCGGCAGCACCAGCTTGTCCGCCGATCCGATCGACTCAGCCGAGTCGATGATCGCACTCTCTGCCCCCACCTTCTCCAGGCCCTTCTGGACACTGCGAAGGTTCCCCATCCCGTAGTCAACGATGGCTATCATTGCCCGTGCGATACAGTCCGCGATGGCACGGCGCTAGTCGCCGCCGCCGAACGACCTGCTGACGGCGAAGACCTCTACCCGCCGGTTGCGGCTCTTGCCCGCGGCGCTGCGGTTGTCGGCTACCGGGCGATGCTCCCCGCACCCGGCCGCCACCACCCGACTTGCCGGCACACCCTGCTTGATCAGGTAACGCGCCACCGACAATGCACGCTGACAGCTCAGCTCATAGTTGTCGTCCCAGCCGCTCACCTTGATCCGATCGGTATCCGTGTGCCCGATCACGAACACGTCCCGGCCGCCGTACTGCGAACTGATCTGCCCCGCTATGGTGTTCAGCCTCGTCTTCGGAGAGTCCTTCAACTTGGCCTTGCCCGAGTCGAACAGCACGCTGCCCGGCAGCGACAGCCACGCCAGGCCCGGGCCCAGCACCGTGAACTCGCCTTCCTTTGCGCCCCCCGTGCCGGCCTTGGACAGCGCGTCCTGAAGCTCGGAGATCCGCGTCTGATACCCCGCCGAAGACGCCTTCGCCTGATCCACCTGGTCCTGCGCCTGCGCAAGCTCCGCACGCAGACCGTCCATCTCGCCCACCAGCCGGTCGTTCTCCTCCCGGCACAGCTTCAGGTCTTCCTCGCACTTGCATCCGACCGCCAGCATAGCGCATCCCGCTATGATCAGTCGTGTGCCCACCTGCAGCGATCGTCTCATCGTCGATTCCTCCTTCCGCTTACCGGTCACACTACCATGCAAGACGCCGGGACGCCCCGGGCCGGTCAGTCGTCCTTTTCTTTCTCTATGGCCTCACGCAGCTTGCGGTCGATCTCGCGTTCCTTGCGCTCGACCCGCTCGAGCATCTCGCGCTGCCGCGCCTGCGACGCCTGAGACTGCTCGTCTCGCTGAAGATGCCTCAACTCACGCCACGTCCGCCACACCTTCGACACGATCCAGAACCCAACGATCGAGCCACACGCCGTCACCACGATGAGCCACAGGACGTTGACCTCTTCGAACGTGCCGAAAAACCAGACCGAAGCCGTCTTGTTGCGGTTGAGCAAGACTACCAGAATCACGACCAATACCACCGCAACAATGGCCGTCAGCTTAGCGTATATCTTGATTCGCCGAACCGCAAGACCCATCGTCAGCCGCCTGTCACCCGGCCCAATAGACCAAAACCGTCTCGCCCGACGCCAGGAACGGCGCCGCCCAGCCCACGATGCGATCATGATACAGCGCCGCAATCCATACGCCCAGGCTCAACCACGGGCCGAACGGAATCGCCCGGGTCCGCTTGCGGACCAGCAGGATCAGCACCCCCCCCAGCGCCAGCGGCGAGGCCAGGAAGAACCCTATCAGCACCGTCGGCCACCCAACCACCGCACCCGCCGCCGCCATCAGGTGTACGTCCCCCATCCCAAACGCCTCCTTGCCCAGCGCCAGCGTGAACAGGATCCGCACCGCCCATCCGATCGCCCCCGCTGCGGCGAAGCCCGATAGACTCGTGCACGCCCCAAATATCGGCCGCCAAGACCCAATCGGTGCCCAATCCAATACGCCCGACCACCAGCGACTCACACCCGCCGACCACCCCATCAGTACAGCCGCCACCACCGCCAGCACGATCGCCGGGGCAAGCATCGCCAGCTCCCCCAGCATTCGCCGGCGGGCATCGTGCCGTTCCTGTTCGATCGCCTCGACGATCTCCTGGTCCGCCTGGCGCCAGGTCATCCCCGCCCCCACGATGGCCGCAAACCCCAAAACCACGCTGAGCAGCGCGCGCATCCCGAAGTCCGCACCCACTCGACCCGTCGCCTCCTCCACCGCACCCACCGCCACCAGCGCCACCAGAATGGCGGCACCCCCCACGACGGCAATCCACTGCCCCACACCCGGTGCCGGATCCCGCCGTGGGCCACCACCCCCTGGACGAACAGGCGCCGTCGCTTCACTCGTCGCCTCAACGGCTGGCTCGGCGCGATACTTCCATCGCCGTAGCATCCACACAACGACCAGCCCCACAACGGCACACACGCCCGCCAACGCCGTGCTGTCCCACGGACGTGGATACAGTGGATACACAAGTCTCTCGTTCGACGCCCACAGCGTGTGCATCACGACACCGACACCCACTACCAGCCAGGTGATCCGTAGGTCGATGCTGTAATGTTCGATGTCGATCGCCGAAGCCGCGATCAGCCCCCACACCAATGCCGCATACGCCACACCGATCGGCCAGTCGTCGACGACCGGGCCGATGCCCGCACGCAGCCGCGACAGAAACAAGGCGTCGAACAAAACCACCGTCGCGGCCGCCGACAGAAGCTCGACAATCGGATAGCTTACGGAAATCCTCGACCCACATCGCCGGCATCGACCCGAAAGAACCAGCCAACTGACGACTGGAATGTTGTCGTACCACTCGATCCGACGCTCGCACGCCGGACAGAACGACCGCGCCGGTGCCGAGGGCGACAAATCCCGCGGCAGCCGGTATATCACCACGTTGAGGAAGCTGCCTACACAAGCCCCCAACAACGCAGCGAAGATCAGCCAGATCAACGCACCCGGCAAAACGAGACGTCCTCTTCTGCCCCCAAACCAAGCAGCGTCGTCACGCAACCACCTATCGACAGCACGCCACGTTGCACGCCATCAACGTCCCCGCCGGATCAGCCATGCTGAAATGAACAGCCGCCAGTTTCTGCTCCCCCTGCCCGGGGTTCACCACCAGTGTCCGCCCTACCTGCCGTCGGTACTGCCCCGTCATCTGGGGAGCCTCGTGTACGTGCCCGTGCAGCGACACGTCCGGCTGGCGCCGTCGAATGAACGCCGCCACCGCCTCCGACCCGACGTCCAGCCCGCACGCCAACCGATCCAACTTCAGCCCTGCAGGCGGCGAGTGGGCCACCAGAATCCATGGCCGCTCGACAGGCCCCACCGATGCCAGATCTTCCTCCATCGTCGCCAGCGTTCGTAAATGCTCCGCCGCGTTGATCCGACGGAACTCGCCCGCGTCCGTCTCCCACACGTAGCCTTCCTCAAACGTGCTCTCGTCGCCCCGGCGATCCAGACGCTCGTAGTCCTTCGCCCAGTATGGACACGGCGGCGCACAAGAATAACCCACCAGGCTCACCTCACCCCACACAGCCATCTTATTGGGGTCTAGAAACGTGACCAGGCCCTCATCTTCGAGGCGCGCGACCGCCGCCTCGGCGCAACGAACCTCGTGATTCCCAAAGATCATCGCCGCCCGCAACTCTCCAAGCTCGTCCCGCAGACGCACCAGCAGATCACGAACCACCGTTGACACGAAACCGACCTGGACGTCCTCAGCCTCTTCCGGCCTGCTGTCAGGCAGCATGTCGCCGCCCAGAATCAGGCCCTCCGGCCGAACCGCCACAGCCAGCTCTGCCAGTTGGTCAAACAGATGCCTCTGACCGTGCAGGTCGCTGGTGAATAAAATCCTCATGCAGGTCGTACGACTCCTGCCGCGTTGGACGCATGCCGCACGCAGGCAAAACGACCAAAATTATCGGATATCCGCTCCGACCCCTCTGTCCTGCGAGCCCCGATCCGAACCGCGCAACGTCGCGGGGCTCCAATAGCTGCACGCAATTATAGATGGCCTGGCCTCCTGTGCCACCACCCTCGGCCTCGGCGACCCGTACCACCCCATTCGGACCTACTTGGCGGTCTTCTTGCCCCGCCCGCCTTTCTGCTGCTGACGCTCAATCGTGCCGGCAACTCGCATGGGCAGGCCAAGCAAGCTGATGAATCCCCCAGCATCTTCCGGGGCATATTCGGCCCCCATCGCGAAGCTCGCCAACGCCTCCACGTGCTGCGAGTACGGACTGCGGGCCCCCACAGCCACGCAATTGCCCTTGTACAACTTCACGCGCACGGTCCCGGTGACGTTCCGCTGCGTCCGATTTACAAAAGCGTCGATCGCCTCTCGAAGCGCCGTGAACCACCGCCCGTCATACACCAGCTCCGCATACCGCAATGCCACCTGTTGCTTGTAGTGCAGCGTCTCACGATCCAGGCACAACGCCTCCAGGGCGCGGTGGGCTTCGTATAGAATCGTCCCGCCCGGCGTCTCGTAGACCCCACGCGACTTTATGCCCACCAGCCGGTTCTCCGTCAGATCGGCCTGACCTACCCCGTGCTTGCCCCCGATCGTGTTGAGTTTGGCAATCAGCTTCACCCCGTCCATCCGCCGCCCGTCCAGCGACACCGGAACCCCCTGCTCAAACTCGAGTTGCACGTACTCCGGGCGGTTCGGCGCCTTCTCGATCGGCTTGCTCAGCACCAGCATGCGGTCCTGGGGCTCGTTCCACGGGCTCTCCAGCTCCGCCCCCTCGTGCGAAAGGTGCCACAGGTTCCGGTCGCGCGAGTAGATGCTCTTCTTGCTCGCATCCACCGGAATCTTCCGCTCCTGCGCGTATTGCAGCGCCGCCTCGCGGCTATGAATCTCCTCGCGGAAGCGCGCCTCCCGCCACGGCGCAATCACCTTCAGGTCCGGATCCAACGCCATAAAGCTCGTCTCGAACCGCACCTGATCGTTGCCCTTGCCCGTCGCCCCGTGCGCCACCGCGTCGGCCTTCTCCTCGTGCGCCACCCGCACCTGTTCTTGGGCAATCAGCGGCCGCGCTACCGACGTGCCAAGAAGATATCGACCCTCGTATACCGCTCCGCTCTTCAACAGCGGCCACAGGTACTCCTCGACAAACATCTTCTGGCAATTGCGAATGACGCACTTGCTGGCCCCACTGGCCTTCGCCTTCGCCGCGATGCCTTTCATCTCCTCATCGCCCTGACCAATGTCGCACACGAACGCCACCACCGAGCAACCGTAGTTCTCCTTGATCCACGGCAGAATCACGCTCGTGTCCAGACCGCCGCTATACGCCAATACAACCTTTTTGATCTTCCGCGCCTGCGCCATAAATCACCATTTCCATCGTTCGGCCGAACCTGCCGATCCGGCCACAACGTCTCAAACCTCGACGATTCCCTTCAACCGTGCCGTCCCCAAACCAACTGCCTTCCCGCCAATCTGAATCGCTGCCGACGAATCACAAGCCGCTCCCTTCGGCCGACACTGCGCCGAACGAGGACTCCAGTCACTGCCTGATACCCGAATGCCGCAGCCATCATGACAACCTACCTCCCCGCCAACCGCTCGACAACCACCCGACGCATCAACTCACGCGGGGACGAACGACCCGTCCACGCCTCAAACTGAAGCGCCGCCTGCTCGACGAACATTCCCACTCCGTCAATAACGCAACACCCAGCCCGCTTCGCTTGCTTCAGCAGCAGCGTCTCCAGCGGGTTGTAGATGGTCTCGAAAACCACCATGCCCTTCCGCAAAGCGTCAGCCGGCAGCGGCGACTCGTCCACGTTCGGGTGCATCCCAACGCTGGTCGTGTTCACCACCGCCTCAGCATCGAGCCGGTCTCGCTTTTCGAACGGCCGCCACGTACAACCGAATTCCTCCGCCAGCGCCCGAGCCCGCGCTTCGGTCCGGTTGTACACCGTCACGTCACACCCGCAGTCCGCCAACCCAGCCACCACCGCACGTGCCGCGCCGCCCGCCCCCAAGACCGCACATCGACGTTCGGCCAGCTCCTCCCGTCGCCAGCCTGCCCCAGACACCAGCGCGCCCAGCGCCCCGGCATAGTCGGTGTTCATCGCCCGCGCCGCAGCATCTGCGTCAGCCGGATCGAAGATCAACGTGTTGGCTGCACCGATCCGCTCCGCCAGCCGCTCAACCTCACCCGCCAGCCGCAACGCATGCGACTTGTGCGGTATCGTCACGCTCAACCCCCGCAGATGCAGTCCCGCACACGCCCTCGCACGCTGCACGAACCCGGCAAACGCCTCGTAGCTCGGCTGGATCGGCAGCGGCACGTAGACCGCGTCAATCCCGAGCTCGGCCAGGGCCGCGTTGTGAACCAACGGACTCAGCGAATGCCCCACGGGCCACGCAACCACACCCAGCACCTGCGTCGCGGCGCCGAGGTGTGACCACCGGTACAGGTGCTTCATGCCCGCCAGGTCCACCTGTCCGGGCGCCGCTTCCGTCCTCGTCGAAAGGCTGCAATACGTCAGAAACCCACCGAACTTGCCCGCCAGCACCCGCGACGCAACGCCCGCCTGTCCCATGCAGACGGCAATCGTCCGCCCCCCGCCCGAACGCATCAGCTCCAGCGCATCGAGACTGTCGGCCGCATCTGCCCCCGTCCACGCCAGCTTGGCAACACCCGCCGGGTTGGCTTGACGAATCTCGGCCAGCCGTCCGCCGGGCGACGCCGGCCGACCTTCAAAGTCGTGATCAGACAGAATCAGCCGCGACAAATCCCCGCCCAGAACGCCGCCAATCCGCTGGCGCACCGGCTCGCTTGCCTGCCAGGTGTCAAACTCCAGATCGACCAGCACGTCGCGGCCCGACGCGACACGCGCCAGCACCTCAATCCGCTCGCTCTCGCTGTCGGTGTAACGTCCCCCCTGACTGCGCGAGCGACAGGTTACGATCGCCCGCCCCGGTGGCAGACGGTCTACCAACCGGCCGATCGACCCCACGTCGATCGACTGCAAGTGATCGATCCGCAACTCAACCAGGTCGGCACCACCACCCAGCGCGCGGTCTGCGGCTCGGCGGGTCGCCTCCAGGTCCGGCTCGATGAGTGAAACTGTCAGCCGCGTCATCCGTGCCTCGTCGCGCGATCAGCCACCTCGTCGAGCCGGATGCCGAATCCCGCGCCGCCCCTACGGCCCGGTCGACTCCGTCCGTGGCTCGGTGCTGATCGCCACCACTTTGTTCACCGCGTTCACGAACGCGTTCGCCGACGCCTCGATGATATCCGTGCTGTACGATCGGCCGCGAATCTTCATCCCGTCGTGCGTCACCTCGATGCTGACCTCGCCCTGCGCATCGCGACCGCCCGTGATCGCCCGTAACTGATAGTCCGTCAGCTTCAGCGTCACGCCCGTGATACGCTGAATCGCCGAGTACGCCGCGTCGACCGGCCCGTCGCCCGTCGCCGCATCCTCCACGATCTGCCCACTCTGCTCGTTCCTCATGCGAACCGTGGCCGTCGCGATCACGCCCGAGCCGGCCGACGTCTGAAGAGCGTCCAGAACCCACACCGCCGGCACCTTCGAGACCATGTCGTCCACGATCGCTTCCAGGTCTTCGTCGAAAACCTCTTTCTTGCGGTCGGCCAGCACCTTGAAACGCGTAAACGCTTCGTCGATCTGCGCGTCCGACATCGTGTGGCCCAGTTGCTCCAGACGATCGCGGAACGCATGCCGACCCGAGTGTTTGCCCAACACCAGACGGCTCGACGGAATCCCCACGTCCTGCGGATTCATGATCTCGTACGTCGTCGCATGTTGCAACATGCCATGCTGGTGAATCCCCGCCTCGTGCGCGAACGCGTTCTCGCCCACGATTGCCTTGTTTCGCTGCACCGACATGCCCGTCAGCGTGCTCACCAGACGCGACGTCGGATAGATCCGCTTCGTGTTGATCCGTGTCTGCGCGCCGTACTGGTCCTGTCGGACCTTCAGCCCCATCACCACCTCTTCCAGGCTGCAATTGCCCGCCCGCTCGCCAAGGCCGTTCATCGTGCACTCCACCTGCCGGGCCCCGGCTCGCACCGCCGCAAGCGAGTTGGCCACCGCAAGCCCCAGATCGTTGTGGCAGTGTACGCTCAAAATCGCCTTGTCGATGTTCGGCACCCGCTTGCGCAGCTCGGCGATGATCTGGTAAAAATGCTCCGGCGTCGCATAGCCCACCGTGTCGGGGACGTTGATCGTCGTCGCCCCGGCCGCAATGCACGCCTCCACCACTTCGGCCAGAAACTCGATCTCCGTCCGCGACGCGTCCTCCGGACTGAACTCCACGTCGTCCACGAAGCTCCTGGCCAGTTGCACCCCCTCCACGCTCATCTTGACGATCTCTTCCTGGGCACGCTTCAGCTTGTACTTGCGGTGAATCGCGCTGGTCGCGCAGAAAACGTGGATACGGGGGTTCGCCGCGCCCTTCACCGCGTCGGCCGCTCGCTTGATGTCGCCCTCCACGCAGCGGGCCAGGCCCGCAATGGTGCACCCGGCAATCTCGCCCGCCACCGCGCGGACGGCCTCGAAATCGTCCGGGCTGCTGATCGGGAAGCCCGCCTCGATGATATCCACGTTCAACTGCTCCAGCGCCCGAGCCACCTGGAGCTTCTCAGCCGTGTTCAGCGACGCGCCGGGACTCTGCTCGCCGTCGCGAAGTGTCGTGTCGAATATCCGAACCATTGACGCATCGGTTTGTTCTGAATCACTCATCTGTCGATCCTTCCGCCTGCTCGGCGGTTCTCCTGTGAAGTCTGCTGATCCTCTGTTGCCCCACACCGTCTCGTCCGGGCTGGACCCGCCGTCCGACCGCGGCGCATCCAGCCCCTCACAGGTACAGGCTTATTCGTGATCGAAACCGCCTCGTCCTCATCGCTTCGCCTCGAAACGAACAAGCCCCACGCTTCCGTCAGCGTAGGGCCTGGATTAACCGTCAACTCCGATGACTGCTAGCCGGTCCAGGCCCTATGCGCCCCGAAGGCGCAGCAACAGCCCCAGCCTGCCTCTGGATTCACTCGCCGTGCGTGCTGTCTGGACTTCCCGGACCATCTGAACCGCCTGCCGCCTAATCGGCCTCACGAAACCCTCATCCTACAACCCATTGCTGGCCCGGTCAAGACGCAAACACGATTTGCCCGGCATCCCGGCCGTTGACCCGGACGTGCCATTGCTTGCCCCCTCCACGTTTGGACAGGCGTCAGGCGGAGGGGGTTTCGTCGGCCGTCACCCCCCTTCAGCTTCACCCTGGGCGACCGACGGGCGTGGCCAAGCCATTGCCCGACAGATCGATCGACGGGTCCTGCCCGTAGCGGCGCGAGCGAGGGAATTCCTCCAGGCGCCCGCCGAAACACTTGTGCAGATCGTACGTCCGGTCGGTGGCGGGCAACTCATCTCTTGCCGTTTTTGCCGCGCCGCGCGGCCCTTCGGGCCGCCAAGGGGTCAGAGGTCGAAAGAGCAAAGCATTACGGAGTCCCCACCGCACAACGAAACCCGCCGTTGAAGTCGCGGGTGACGGGCCCGAGGCTGGGGCGATACGCAGAGCGGCAGGTGAGCGGATTGAGGTACCAACCGCCACCGCGCAAAACACGGTAGGTGCCACTGCCAGGGCCATCCGGATTGGGCTGGGTCGCCTCCGGGTCGCTGTAGTAGGCCGAAGCATACCAGTCGTAGCACCACTCCCACACGTTGCCGGCCATGTCGTAGAGGCCGTAGCCGTTCGCCCCGTTGACGGTCTGATAGCTCGTCGGCTCGCCCGGCCACCCGAAATCCGCCTTGTACCGAAGCGCCCCGGTAAAGAAGCCTACAGGGCTTGTGTATGGATAATCTCCGACGCCCCACAACGGGTGATAACCCCGTGTCGCACTCGTGTCATAGCTGAAGCTGGCCGAGCTATAGTAGTTCGCCCGGGCGTGCTGGATCGTGTCCGTGTCCGACCAGGGGAATCGGTGCCCGGGCGTACCGCCCCGGGCGGCCTTCTCCCACTCCGCCTCGGTGGGCAGACGGTAACCGGCAACGCCGAAGTTGCACTCCCAGGTGGAGAGGTCATAGCACAGCGGCTTACTCTCCATCGCGCCACGCCAGTTGCAGTAGGCTACCGCGCCGTACCAGCTCACCCTCAGCATCGGATGGTCTTCTTTCCCGGCAACTACGCCGAACGTGCTGCCGTTCCAGGTGATCCGGCTGTACGAATTACTAGTCGTCGTGTCGCAGTAGGGCGTGCCGCTGCCGTACTGGTAGACCCCGCCGGTCACCTCGATCAGCCCGCCCTGGCTCCAGGCCCAATTCAGCCCGTCGGCGTACTGCTGGTTGGTCACCTCGTAGGTGTCGATGTAGTAGTGGCTGAGGTACACGGTGTGGACCGGCAGCTCGCTGGTGTCGCCCTCGTTGAACGTATCGCCCATCTGGAACTCGCCGGCGGGGACAAGGACCATGGCAGAGGGCGGCTTCGCCGGCGCGCGGTTGCCCATGTGGCCCTTGACGACGGTGTAGTCGGCGGTCGTCACGCGACCAGTGCAGTTGAGGTCGTAACGGGCGTCGGTGTATTCGCCCATATGGGCCTTCACTTCAACATAGTCGGCTGTGGTCACACGCCCGCTGCCGTTGGCATCGCCTCGAAGCGTGCAAACATCCAGGACGAAAGGCTCGACCGCGAAAGATGCCGAGGGCGTGATCCGGTACCATGTGCGGTCGAGCAGAACTGCCCCGTCCTCGATGGCTTTGAGGGTGACCCCATCCGGCTCTACCGAGCAGAGGAACCAGTCTCCTTCATCTTGACCACCGCCGATGGGGGCGACGCTCAGGGGCGGACCACTCGGCAATTCGATCGGATTGTCAAATGTGAGCAGGATGACGTTTGACTGTGTCTTGGGCAGCGTACCGTCGCCCGGTGGTTCGCTGGACAACAGAGTCGGCTCCGCTAGTCCGATCACCGCCAGCCAGTTGGGCGCCCCGAGCATCATCGCAATCGCTATGAGTGACAGTCTTGCCCACCACATGTCAGCCGCCTCCTTTTCCAAGACGTGCTTGCCTCGTGCCCCCGTCGGTCGTCACGCACGGGCGGACATGAACAAGAGAGCACGCCTTCCGACGCCTCTCTCGCTCCCCAGACAGCATGGTGTACGGCACGGCTGGTTCCCGGCCCAGCCGTTAGGCCGAGTCTACTACCAAGCCCATCGGGATGCAAGGGGGTGTTGGGAATGCCTGACGGGCTTTGACGGGCGGGGGCGCCGGGGGCGGGTGCAGCCGGACACGATTAACCCTTGATGCTGTTGACGAAGCTGACGGTCGGTACCTCGGCGTTGGCCCGTCAGGTGCTCTGGCACTACCGCCGTCGACGGGCGTGGCCGAGCCATTGCCCAACAGATCGATCGACGGGTCCTGCCCGTAGCGGTGCGAGCATGGGAACTGGTCCAGGCGCCCGCCGAAAGACTTGTGCAGATCGTATGTCAGGGCGATGGCGAGCAACTCATCTCTTGCCGTTTTTGCCCGCCCCAAGGCCCTACGGGCCGCGAAAAGGGCCAAAGGTCAAAAGAACAAAGCATTACGGAGTCCCCGCCGAACAACGAAACCCGTAGCCGTAGCGGTTGCCAGGCGAGCTGCAGTAGCGATCCGCGCAGCGGGGGTACGGATTGGCGCTCCAGCTGCCGCCCCGCAGAACACGGTAGGTGCCACTGCCAGGCCCATCCGGATTGGGCTGGGTCGCCTCCGGGTCGCTGTAGTAGCCCCAAGCATGCCAGTCGTAGCACCAGTCCATCACGTTCCCGGCCATGTCGTACAGGCCGTAGCCGTTCGCGCCGTTGGCGGTCTGATAGCTCGTCGGCTCACCGGGCCAGCCCCAATCCGCCTTGTACCGAAGCGCCCCGGTAAAGAAGCCTACTGGGCTTGTGTATGGCCAAGCTCCGACGCCCCACAACGGGTGATAACCTTCGGTGGGACTCGTGTCATAGCTGTAGCTGGCCGAGCTATAGTAGTTCGCGCGGGCGTGCTGGATCGTGTCCGTGTCCGACCAGGGGAATCGATGCCCGGCCGCACCGCCCCGGGCGGCCTTCTCCCACTCCGCCTCGGTGGGCAATCGGTAGCCGCTGCCCCAGTTGCACTCCCAGGTGGAAAGGTCATAGCAAAGCGGCTTACTCTCCATCGCGCCACGCCAGTTGCAGTACGCCACCACACCGTACCAGCTCACCGACACCATCGGATGGTCTTCCTTGCCCTCGACCACGCCAAACGTGCCGCCGTTCCAGGTGATCCGGCTGTACAACGTCACGGTCGTCGTGTTGCAGTACGGATAGCTCGTGCCGCTGCCGGCCTGGTAGACCACGCCGTTGGTGACGGCGATGAGCCCCCCTTGGCCCAACGCCCAGTTGAGCCCGTCGGCGTACTGCTGGTTGGTCACCTCGTAGGTGTCGATGTGGTACGGGCTGAGGTAAACCGTGTGGACCGGTAGTTCGTCGCCGTCGCCCTCGTTGAACGTATCGCCCATCTGGAACTCGCCGGCGGGGACAAGGACCATACCAGTGGGCGGCTTCGCCGGCGCGCGGTTGCCCATGTGGCCCTTGACGACGGTGTAATCGGCGGTTGTCACGCGACCGGTGCCGTTGAGGTCGTATCGGGCGTCAGTGTATTCGCCCATATGGGCCTTCACTTCAACATAGTCGGCCGTGGTCACACGCCCGCTGCCGTTTGCATCACCTTGGAGCGTGCAGAGGTCAATGGTGAAGGGCCCGACCTCAAGATCGGGTGTTGGGGCGATCCGGTACCATGTGCGGTCGAGCAGAACTGGCCCGTCCTCGATGGCTTTGAGGGTGACCCCATCCGGCTCTACCGAGCAGAGGAACCAGTCCCCCTCATCTTGACCACCGCCGATGGGGGCGACACTCAGAGGCGGACCGCTCGGCAATTCGATCGGATTGTCAAATGTGAGCAGGATGACGTTCGACTGTGTCTTGGGCAATGTGCCGTCGCCCACCGGATCGCTGCCCACCAGCGCCGGACCGGCCGCTAGTACGATCACCGCCAGCCAGTTGGGCGCCCCGAGCATCATCGCAATCGCTATGAGTGACAGTCTTGTCCACCACATGTCAGTCGCCTCCTTTTCCAAGACGTGCTTGCCTCGTGCCTCCGTCGGTCGTCACGCACGGGCGGACATGAACAAGAGAGCACGCCCTTCGACGTCTCTCTCGCTCCCCAGACAGCATGCTGTACGGCACGGCTGGTTCCTGCCCCAGCCGTCAACCCGAGTCTACTACCAAGCCGGTCGGGATGCAAGGGGGCAAATCGGGGCGGAAAATCGGCTGTCAGGGGGGGGGGCGGGGGGGATGGGTGCAGCCGGACACGATCAACACTTGATCCTGTTGACGAACCTGACGGTCGGCTCCTCGGCGTTGGCCCGTCAGGTCCTCTGGTACTACCGCCGTCGACTGGCGTGCCCGAGCCACTGCCCGACAGATCGATCGACGGGTCCTGCCCGTAGCGGCGCGAGCATGGGAATTGGTCCGGGCGCCCGGCGAAACACTTGAGTAGATCGTATGTCCGGTCGATGGCGGGCAACTCATCTCTTGCTGGTTTTGCCCGCCCACGGCCCTTCGGGCCGCGAAAAGGGTCAAAGGTCAAAAGTGCAAAGCATTACGGAGTCCCCGCCGCACAACGAAACCCGAGGTTGGCGCCGCGGCCGTCAGGGGTGTACCTGTAGCGGTGCGTACAACGGAGGAGGTCGACAACGTTGTGCCACGAGCCGCCACGCAGAACACGGGCGGCGCCACTGCCAGGCCCATCCGGATCGGGCTGGGTCGCCTCCGGGTCGCTGTAGTAGGTCGGATCATACCAGTCGTAGCACCAGTCCATCACGTTCCCGGCCATGTCGTACAGGCCGTAGCCGTTCGCGCCGTTGGCGGTCTGATAGCTCGTGGGTGCGCCGGGCCAGCCCCAATCCGCCTTGTACTGAAGCGCCCCGCTAAAGAAGCCCACAGGGCTTGTGTATGGCCAATCTCCCACGCCCCACAACGGGTGATAATCCTCTGTTGCACTCGTGTCGTAGGGGTAGTAAGCGACCCCGCCAGACCAGTAGCTGTAGTAGTTCGCCCGGGCGTGCTGGATCGTGTCCGTATCCGACCAGGGGAATCGATGCCCGGGCGCACCGCCCCGGGCGGCCTTCTCCCACTCCGCCTCGGTGGGCAGCCGGTAACCGGCAACGCCGAAGTTGCAGGTCCAGGTGGAAAGGTCATAGCAGAGCGGCTTACTCTCCATCGCGCTCCGCCAGTTGCAGTAGGCGACCGCACCGTACCAGCTCACCAACACCATCGGGTGGTCTTCTTTGCCCTCGACCACGCCGAACGTGCTGCCATTCCAGGTGACTCGGCTGTACTCGCCGTAATGTGGGCTGCCGGTGGGAGCCGAGTTTGTGGTACAGTACGGGTAGCTCGTGCTGCTGCCGTACTTGTAGACCACGCCGCTGGTCACGGTGATGAGCCCCCCTTGGCCCAACGCCCAGTTGAGCCCGTCGGCGTACTGCTGGTTGGTCACCTCGTAGGTGTCGATGTGGTACGGGTTGAGGTAGACGGAGTGGACCGGTAGTTCGTCGCCGTCGCCCTCGTTGAACGTATCGCCCATCTGGAACTCCCCGGCGGGGACAAGGACCATGGCAGAGAACGGCTTCGCCGGCGCCCGGTTGCCCATGTGGGCCTTGACGACGGTGTAATCGGCGGTCGTCACGCGACCAGTGCCGTTGAGGTCGTAACGGGCGTCGGTGTATTCCCCCATATGGGCCTTCACTTCAACATAGTCGGCTGTGGTCACGCGGCCGCTGTTGTTTGCATCACCTTGGAGCGTGCAGAGGTCAATGGTGAAGGGCCCGACCTCGAAATCGGCTGTTGGGGCGATCCGGTACCATGTGCGGTCGAGCAGAACTGGCCCGTCCTCGATGGCTTTGAGGGTGACCCCATCCGGCTCTACCGAGCAGAGGAACCAGTCCCCCTCATCTTGACCACCGCCGATGGGGGCGACACTCAGAGGCGGACCGCTCGGCAATTCGATCGGATTGTCAAATGTGAGCAGGATGACGTTCGACTGTGTCTTGGGCAATGTGCCGTCGCCCACCGGATCGCTGCCCACCAGCGCCGGACCGGCCGCTAGTACGATCACCGCCAGCGAGTTGGCCGCCCCGAGCATCATCGCAATCGCTATGAGTGACAGTCTTGTCCACCACATGTCAGTGGCCTCCTTTTCCAAGACGTGCTTGCCTCGTGCCCCCTTCGGTCGTCACGCACGGGCGGACATGAACAAGAGAGCACGCCTTCCGACGTCTCTCTCGCTCCCCAGACAGCATGCTGTACGGCACGGCTGGTTCCCGGTCCAGCCATCAGGCCCAGTCTACTACCAGGCCCATCGGGATGCAAGGGGGCAAATCGGGGCGGAAAATCGGCTGTCACGGGCGGGGGCGGGCGGGATGGGTGCAGCCGGACGCGATCAACCCTGACACTGCTGACGAACCTGTCGGTCGGCTCCTCGGCGTTGGCCCGTTGGGGCCTCTGGTACTACCGCCGTCGACGGGCGTGGCCAAGCCATTGCCCGACAGATCGATCAACCGGTCCCGCCGGTAGCCGCGCCGGCATGCGAATTGATCCAGGCGCCCGCCGAAACACTTGAGCAGATCGTACGTCCGGCCGGTGGCGAGCAACTCATCTCTTGCCGTTTTTGCCCGCCGCGTGGTCCTTCGGGCCACCGAAAGGGCCAAAGGTCAAAAGAGTAAAGCATTACGGAGTGCCCACCGAACAACGAAATCCGCCGATGTACTCGCGAAGACCGGGCGTGCCGCCGTAGCGAAACGCAGAGCGGACGTCGACCGGGTTAAGGTCACCCCAACAGCCGCCGCGCAGAACACGGTAGGTGCCGGCATCCGGTCCCGTGGGATTCGTCTGCGGGGTGGTCGCGTAGGCGCCATACCAATCGTGGCACCATTCCCAGACATTTCCGCTCATGTCATAGCAGCCATAGTAGCTCTGCGCGTTCTGTGTCATATAGGCACCATGTGTCGTGCCGTCGTAATATCCCACCGGCGTCGTGTCCGGCCCCGCGTCCTCCTCATACGGATCGCCACTCCAGCCATAGTTTGCCCGGTGCCCGTCCAGGCAGTTGGGGCCGCAGCCATCGGTGTGCTCACCGAAGCGGAAGTGCCGCTGCTGAACCGGGTCCCAGGCGGCGGCTTTCTCCCACTCCGCTTCTGTCGGCAGGCGGTAACCTGCCACGCCAAAGTCGCAGGTCCAGGTGTATAAATCATAGCAAAGAGGCTTACTTTCCATCGCGCTGCGCCAGTTGCAGTAGGCTACCGCGCCGTACCAGCTCACATCCGTCATCGGGTGGTCTTCCTTATCCGCGACCACGCCGAACGTGCTGCCGCTCCAGGTGATTCCGCTTTCTCTCGAGTAGTTGATACCACAGTACAAGTAGCTCGTGCCGCTACCGGCTTGGTAGACCGCGTCGCTGGTCACCGTGATCAGTCCGCCGTGGCCTAACGCCCAGTTGAGCGCCGTCGCGTACTGCTGATTGGTCACCTCGTAGATGTCGATGTAGTACGAGCTGAGATACACCGTGTGCACCGGCAGCTCGGCGCTGTTGCCCTCGTTGAATGTATCACCCATCTGGAACTCGCCAGCAGGGACTAGCACCATGCCAGAGGGCGGCTTCGCCGGCGCGCGGCGGCCCAAATGCTCCTTGACGACGCTGTAGTCGGCGGTCGTCACGCGACCGGTGCCGTTGAGGTCGTATCGGGCGTCGGTGTACTCGCCCATATGGGCCTTCACTTCAACATAGTCGGCCGTGGTCACACGACCACTGCCGTTCGCATCACCTAAGAGCGTGCAGAGGTCAATGGTGAAGGGCCCGACCTCGAAATCGGCTGTTGGGGCGATCCGGTACCATGTGCGGTCGAGCAGAACTGGCCCGTCCTCGATGGCTTTGAGGGTGACCCCATCCGGCTCTACCGAGCAGAGGAACCAGTCCCCCTCATCTTGACCACCGCCGATGGGGGCGACACTCAGAGGCGGACCGCTCGGCAATTCGATCGGATTGTCAAATGTGAGCAGGATGACGTTTGACTGTGTCTTGGGCAGTGTTCCCTCGGCCGGTGGTTCGCTCGACAACAGAGCCGGCTCCGCTAGTCCGATCACCGCCAGCCAGTTGGGCGCCCCGAGCATCACCGCAATCGCTACGAGTGACAGTCTTGTCCACCACATCTCAGTCGCCTCCTTTTCCAAAACGGGCTTGCCTCGTGCCCCCTTCGGTCGTCACGCACCCACCGACATGAACAAGAGAGCACGCCTTCGAACGTCTCTCTCGCTCCCCACTCAGTCGACGCCATCAGTCTACTACGCGCCCAGTCGGGATACAAGGGGGTCTCCGGAAATGCCAGATGAGGCTTTGACGAGCCGAGGCGGCGTGACGGGTGCAGCCGGACACGATCAACACTTGATGCTGTTGACGAATCTGACGGTCGGCACCTCGCCGTTGGCCCGTTGGGTCTTGTGGCACTACCGCCGTCGACGGGCGCGCGAAAAAGCCATCGAGTTTCTCTACTACCGTCTGCTGACCCCCATCAAGCGCCTCGCCCACCTCGCTGCCCTTGGCACGACCCCCGATCTTCGGGTAAAACCACCCACCGATCGCTCGCTTTCCAAGGAGCAGTTCATGGCCCAATACGGCGCCCTGGTGATCGGCCCCGGATGGGTCGCAGGCGAACACATTCGTGGACTCTGCCTCGACCCCAGAACCGAAATCCGTGCCGTCGCCGGCATGATCCCCGACGATAAACCCCGTGCCCAGCAGTACATGCGCCAGTACGGCTTCCAGGCCGATTACCTCGACGACTTCACCGGGGCCCTCACACGCGACGACATCGACCTGGTCCACGTCTGCACCATCAACCACCTCCACTACGAGCAGGCCCTCGCCGCCCTCCAGGCCCACAAGCACGTCCTGGTCGAAAAGCCCCTCTGCCTGACCCTCGACCAGCTCCGCCGACTCACCGACGCCCAGAGCAAGACCAACGCCCTCAGCCACGTCGGCCACGTCTGCCGTTACTATCCCGCTGTGGTAGGCCTGAAAAACTTCCTCGACGCAGGACACATCGGCGATGTCTTCTACGCCGAAAGCGACTACTGGCACGAAATCGTCGGCGCCTGGAAGGTCACCCCCGACACCGGCGGCAGCGCCCTGCTGATGGGAGGCTGCCACAGCGTCGACATGGTCCGCTGGATGGTCGGCGAGCAGCACGAGGTCGTCGAAGTGGCCGCCTTCTCCCGAAGCGCCGCCTGGCGAAGCGACTTCCAGTACGACCCGACTATCGCCCTCATCGCCCGCTTCGACAACGGTGCCATAGGCCGCGTCAGCACCAGCCTCGAATGCAACATGCCCTACGTGTTCCACCTCCAGGTCAACGGCACGAAAGGCTGCCTGCGAAACAATGGCCTGTACAGCGCCGAGCTTTTCCCGAAGTCCAGCAACTTCACACCCGTGCCCGCCACCTACCCCGACGACTGGAACGTCTCGCACCACCCGTTTGCCGAGGAGGTGTCCTACTTCGTCGACTGTATCGAGTCCGGCACGCCGTCCATGCTCAGCATCGCGGCCGCTGCCAAAACCTACGAGTTGATTTTCGCCGCCGAGTTGGCGGCCCGAGAACATAGCGTCGTCAAACTGCCGCTTGCCTAACCGATCGCGGCCCGAGCGGCCGCTTGATCATGACCTAGGAGCAACCCATGGCCGTCATCAGCGCTTTCGCCGACGAAATCGATCCCGATCCCGATGTGCAGATCGAGGTACTCAAGGCCAACGATGTCACACACGTCGACCTCCGCGGCGCGTGGGATACCAACGTTATGAAGTTGTCCGAGCAGCAATGCCGCACCCTCAAGCAGAAGTTCGACGACGCGGGCGTGCGCGTGATGTGCATCGGATCGCCCATCGGCAAGGTCAAGCTCGACCAGGATCTCGACCGCCACTTTGACGACTTCAAGCACGCCGTCGAGCTGGCTGAGTTCTTCGACTGTCGCTACGTCCGTGTGTTCAGCTTCTACCCACCCGACGGCGAGAGCATCGCCGACCACCGGCAGACCGTCCTCAATCGCTGCACGCAGATGTGCCAGTACGTCGCCGGACGCGACGTCGTGCTCGTCCAGGAAAACGAGTCAGCCATCTACGCCGACATCCCCTCCCGCTGCGCCGACCTGATGAACGAGCTGGCGTCCTACTCGTCGCAGATGGTCATGGCCTTCGATCCGGCCAACTTCGTCGCCGTCGATTGCACGGACGTCTACGGAACCTGCTGGCAACCCCTCAAGCCGTACGTCGGCTACTTCCACATGAAGGACAAGAAGCTCGGCCAGACCGGCCCGTGTGTGCCCTGCGGCCAGGGCGATGGCGACGTCGAGAAGATCCTCGCCGACGCCGCCACCATCCGCCACGACTGGGTGCTCACGCTCGAGCCGCACCTCAAAGCCGCCGGGCAGTTCCGCGGCAGCACCGGCCCGGAACTGTTCAAAACGGCCGCCGACGCCCTCAAAGCGCTCTGCGCTCGCGTCCAACTGCCCGTCGCCTGACCCCGCCGCGGCCCATCCCGGTGACTTCGGCGCGTGCCCTTCGGCAGGGGGGGCTCGGCCAAGCCACCTCAACTCGGCAAGCACCGTTCGCCGAGGCCTCAGGCCCGTACCGCTCAGTTGAACGCTGCGGCGGCGTCTCAGCCAGGGCCTCAACTTCGCACAGCCAAGTAACACGCGTTCCCAACACCAAGCCCACGGGCATCGGACGCGTCCGTACCCACCACTCATCCCAGCCCATCTTGTTTCGGAACCAAGAATATGCCCGAAAACTCCTTGCATGCGGGCCGTTTGTAGCGAATATATCAATCCGAAAGCCTGGAGAAAATAAGTCGACCTTGCCCAACGCGATGTTGCTGACGGTAAACGTGTACGCAACTAACTGTTTTTTCTAGACTTATCACTCTGCAAGAATGCGACCAATGAAATCCCGTTGTCAAAACACAACGCCTCGCCGAGCGCGAAACTGCCGAAGCTCGACCCACAAATGGCCTCCATGAACGTAAGTGACTCTTAGAAAGTCAGTTACCTGCCATGGAAAACAATCTCATCCCGGCTCTGGCCGTGGCACCGCCTTTGCGGCAGCGGCACGCGCTGGGATTGGGCGCGCGGTCTGCTTACCGTGTGCAAACTTCCGGCGGGTTTAGCCGAATGAAGTACTATGAATCCTGCTGAGCGAAGAAAACACCGCCGTCTCGACATCCGCCTGCCGCTCGAGTGCTCCTGCGCAGACAGCAGCGGCCGACCCGCCACTTTCCGAACCGTCACCTTCAACATCAGCACCGGTGGCGTGTATTTCCAAACCGAGGCCAGCGACATCAAGCCGGGTATGCGGCTCAACCTTGAGCTGACCATCCCGCCCGGCGATGGACATTTCCCCTACCAGGGACATGTCACCGGGAGGGCCGAAGTCCTCCGCGTCGAGCCCCTCCCACCCAAGACCGATGCCGCCGGCAAGACCCGCCGCTGGTCCGGTGTGGCCACCCGTTTCGACGAACGCCTCAAGCTCTCGTTCTGACGCGAGACCCTCCCGCACGCTCCGGATCGCCCGATGCGCGCGCAGCGCCCAGTGCTGCCTATTAAGATCATGAGAGCCCCCCATCGTTCAGGCTCCGCCGCCGACCCCGTCGAACGCGCCCGGGAGGACTCGAACCTCCAACCTTCAGATTCGAAGTCTGCCACTCTATCCAATTGAGCTACGGGCGCCCAAATCAGGGGCCTACTTTACGCCCCTCACCGCCAACGGTCAACGCACGCTCGCGCCTGCCCCAAAACCCTTGACAACCTCTCCGGCGCCTTCTAGCGTTGTGCCCCGACTTGTGCTCCGCTCGATCGGCGGCCTGGAATCGTGAGAGGGTTGTACATGCCATCCAAATCATCTGATTTCATCATCATCGGCGAGAACATCCACTGCACGCGCAAAGTCAAACGGGGCGGGAAACGCGCGAAGACGCTGCCCGACGGCACCGAAGTCGTTGTCTACGAACAGCCCGACGGTACCGAGGCCCACATGCCCGTTCCCGAATCCATCCAGAAGGGGCAGACCTTCGCCAATGGCATGATCCCGCACGTGGCTGCCGCCGTCGAACTGGGCCTCAGCGACGACGCCACGCAGCAGAGCATCGGACGCGACTACCTCAGTTGGCTCGCCCGGCGACAGCTCGACCGTGGAGCCGCCTTCCTCGACATCAATGTCGACGAGGTCAGCACCGACCCCCAACGCCGCAACCGGGCCGTGCAATGGATCGTGCCTGTCATCCAGGCCGCCTGCGACAAACCGCTCTCGATCGACAGCAGCGAACTGGCCACCCTCGAAGCAGGCCTTGACGCCTACAACGAGACCAGGGGCAACGGACCGGCGATGCTCAACTCGGCCTCTCTCGAGCGCCCCGCTGCCGTAGAGTTGGCCGCCCGCCACAAATGCCCCACGATCGTCCTCGCTTCCGGCAAGGCCGACATGCCCGCCGACGCCGATCAGAGAATGGCTAACATCCAAAGCATTGTGGCAATCTGCCGCCAGGCGGGGCTCGCACTGTCGCAGCTCTATATCGATCCGCTCGTGCTGCCCGCGTCGGCCAGCCCCGAGACGCCCCCCCATGTGCTTCAGACCATCGGCCGCATTCGCGAGGAGTATGGCCCCGAGGTCCACATCACCGGCGGCCACTCCAACGTAAGCTTCGGCCTGCCCATGAGGCGGCTGCTCAACGCCGTCTGGATCGCTCTGGCCATCGAGGCCGGTGTCGACAGTGGAATCATCGATCCGATCACCTCACACCCCGACGACATTGCCCGGCTCGACCGCAACAGCCAGACCTTCAAGATGGCCCGCGCCGGCTTCGAGGGCAAAGACCTCTACTTCATGGCGTTCATCGAAGCCTCCCGCGCCGGCAAGCTCGAAGACCCCTTCGCTGCACCCTAAAAGCCGGTTATCGCTCCAGTTGCCAAGCGCCCGTCCCGCTCCGCCGCAACGCGATGCTCAATCCCCGCGCCCCCGTGATCTCGAACCCCTGCCCGTCAATATGCAGAATCAGACGCCCCGGCGCCCGCCCCGCCAACTCGCCCAGATCCAGGCGAAGCTGCGACACGTTCCGCGTGTCCACTTCCAGCCGGCTCGGCCCGACCAAACGCCCCTCCGCGTAGGCCTCTTTGCGCCCATCCTCACAACCCTCGATCAGCAACCAGCCCTGCTGACGCCGCCCGGGCCACCGCACAACCACCTGCCCACGCTCCGGCTGCTCCACTGGCGCCGCCGAGGCGGGCGCCGTGCCCGCCTGCGTGCTCGCCGGCGACACGGCCCCACTCTCCGGTACGTTACGCTCGGCGCCCGTCCGATCCTGGCAGCCGGCCACAAACACGGCCAGCCATAACCCCGCCCATCGCTGCCAACACATCGTCCGCTCCCAATACCGCCCAACAGTGCGTTGCCGCCCGTATTACACGCCCGTCCTTCTGTGGCTGCAATCGCCGGCGAGGCGAAACATCCCACGGCAGCCCCACCCGCCCTTGAACCCATTTGCGCCGGGCGGTACCGTCCATCAGGGCTGGGGCAGCCCGTGCAAACAACCTGGCTGGCGGAGTAAGGAGTCCATATCGAACCCATGGCTATCGAGCAACTGACACCACGACAGATCGTCCAGGCCCTCGACCGCCACATCATCGGCCAGGAGCCCGCCAAGCGGGCGGTCGCCATCGCCCTGCGCAACCGCTGGCGAAGACAGCAGTTACCCCCCGAACTCGCCGAGGAAGTCGCCCCCAAGAACATCATCATGATCGGTCCTACCGGCGTCGGCAAAACCGAAATCGCCCGGCGCATGGCCAGTCTGGTCAATGCCCCCTTCGCCAAGGTCGAAGCCACCAAATACACCGAGGTCGGCTACGTCGGTCGAGACGTGGAAGGCATCATTCGCGAACTCGTCGAGTTGGCCGTTGCCATGGTCCGCCGGGAGATGACCGAGGTCGTCCGCCACCGCGGCGAGGAACTCACCGAAGAGCATCTGCTCGACGCCCTCCTGCCCGGTGCAGGGCTACCGACCACCGGCGAAACCGACGCCGCCGAGCGACGCCGACGAACACGCGAGAAGCTCCGCGCCCAGCTCCGCGAGGGCGGCCTCGAAGAGCAGGACGTCGAACTCACCGTCGACCAGCGGGCCGCACCGGTAGGCATGTTTGCTGCGTTTGGCGGCGAGCAAATCGACCCCCAATTGCAGGACTTCCTCGAACGGCTGGTGCCCAGCCAGGCGAAACATCGCCGTATGAGCGTCCGCGAAGCCCGCCGCATGCTCTTCCAGCAGGCCTGTGACCAGCTCATCGATCAGGAACGCGTTAAAGAAATCGCCATCCAGCGAACCCAGAACAGTGGCATCGTCTTCATCGACGAGATCGACAAAGTCGCTGGCCGACGCATGGACGAGGGCCAGCCCGATATCTCGCGCACCGGCGTCCAGCGAGACCTGCTGCCCATCATCGAAGGCTGCCACGTCAATACCCGCCACGGTTCGGTCTGGACCGGACACATCCTGTTCATTAGCGCCGGCGCGTTCACACAGTCCAAGCCCTCCGACCTGATTCCCGAATTGCAGGGACGTTTCCCTATCCGCGTCGAACTCGACGAACTCACCCAGGAAGACTTCGTCCGTATCCTCACCGAGCCGGAAAACGCCCTGGTCATCCAGCAGATTGCTCTGCTGGGCGCTGAAGGCGTTAATTTGCGATTTACCACCGACGCCATCGAGGAGATGGCCACCATGGCCTACCTCGCCAATCAAAACCTCGAAAACGTCGGCGCCCGGCGACTCTACACCATCATGGAGAAGGTCGTTGAGGAGGTCAGCTTCCTCGCCTCCGACGCCGCCAACAAGGACATCGTCATCGACGCCGACTACGTCCGCATGCGCCTCGCCGACATCCTCGAAGACAAGGACCGCAGCGAATACGAACTGTAACGCCCATCCTCTTTATCGCCGTTTGGCGGCAACACCGAAGGCGTGCGCGCCGTGCAGATGGGGATGAAAGCTGAAGTGTCTCTCAGGAAGTGAGGCAGTCGGCTAATTTGATATAGTGCCGGCTGGCACGAGATGTTCAGTTGGGAAAGCAAGCCGGCCGACGCGCCGGGCGAGCGGCGGCCAATATTGGCCGAAGCAGTCGAGGTGTTGCGATCACAGCACCATCGGCTGCGAGCAATCGTCGCTGGTTGACCGCCGAGCGGGGCTCGGTCCACCATCGCATCGTACACGCAGTGCATGACGAGGTCGATCACGGTGGCGAGATCTGGCTGCTGCGCAGGATGCAGAACGCGGGCAAAAGATGAGTCGCATCGATACGATGGTCGGCTACCGGTAAGAATGCGGAGGAACAGGCAGTGAAAAAGTTTGGCGACGACGCGTCCCGACTGATACTGGGTGGGCACTCGTTCATCCAGCAACTCGGCAGTGACCCGCCGACGGACGAGCAGCTTCAAGTCGAGATCGTGCGGGCGTGCCTCGACGCTGGGATCACAACGTTCGACACCACCTATCAACCGGAGAGGATCGCGCTGGCGCGCGCGCTGTCGACGCTGAACCGACGGGACGAGGCAACGATCATCGCGTGGAACTTCTTCACGCCGTTCGGCCCGGGCGACGAGGTCGGCGGCCCCGCACCGTATGAGCCGGAACACTGGGATATGTTGTGCCGGCAGCTTCGCACCGACCACATCGAAATGCTGGTCGTTCACGGTGTAGGAAAGCCAGCCGAAGACGCCGCCCAGCTTCATCTGGCGATGAGGTGGCAGACTGAGGGCAAGGTCGACCGGCTAGGCATCTGGGCGCCACCGGCAGATGTGCAGACCCAATGGCCCGACGGTGGGCCGTACGCGCTGGCCGTCATGCGATGCAACGTAGTTGAGCCCAACACCGAGCGATTCGCGTCGGCCAAGGTGGTCGGCTGGGAGACGCTGGCCGTGTGCCCGTTCGGCCGCGGCTGGGAGCTCGACAAGCAGGCCGAGCGTTTCGCCACCTTGGAAGGCGTCGACATTGAGACAGCCCGCAGCCGCGTGGCTGAGGCAATGCTTCGATACTCGGCGTTCGCTCCGGGCGTCGATCGGCTGATCGTGGCCATGCGGCGCGTGGAGTGGGTCGAGGCCAATCTCAGGTATCTGCGCAAGGGACCGCTATCGACCGAGCAAACCGCGTGGCTGGAGAGCCTGGCCGACAGTGGGTAGGGCGAATCTGGAAACCGTAGCGCCTTCCCGTCAGGCCGCGCACCGGCAGCGCTGAGTCCCCGTTGAGTCCGGAACTTGTCGGTGGGCGCGGTGCTGCTTGCAGTGTGGCAGTGGCTATGGCATTCGGCGTTCGCGCTCTGTCTAGCGAACGGCGGCCTGCCAGTCGGCGGGGTCCTGCACGTGGGGTGCGGGGCGGAACCACCAGTCCGGGTCGGCCAGGTATTGCTTGAGCATCATGGCGGCCACCACCCCGTCGCCGCACGCGGTGGCGAGCTGCATGGCTGCTGCGACGCGGCAGTCGCCGGCGGCGAACACGCCGGGCATCCTGGTGCGCAAAAACGCCGGCTCGCATTGGATGAAGCCCTGCTCGGTCAGATCGAGCGTGCCCTCCAGCCACTTGGTGTTGGGAATGTGGCCGACGAAGATGAACGCACCGTCGCAGTCGAGGGTGAACGGCTTGTCGGTCTTGACGTTCTTGCCCACGACGCGCTCGACGCGATCGCCGCCCTCGATCCGCTCGACGATGCTGTCGAGCACCAGTTCGATGCCCAGCTCGTTCTTGCGCTGCATCAGCTCTTCGACCAGCACGGCCGTGGCGCGGAACTGTTGGCGACGGTGGACCATGTAAACCTTGCGAGCGAACTTGCCGAGGTTGAGCACTTCCTCGACGGCGGTGTTACCCCCCCCGACGGCCACGACGACCTTGTCCTTGAAGAACGGCGCGTCACACGTGCCGCAGTAGCTGACACCCGCGCCGGCGGAGCGGAACTTGTTTTCGCCGGGCACGCCGAGGTGACGATAGTCGCTGCCGGGCGAAAGAATGACCGCCCGAGCGCGGAGCGGCTTGACCTCGTCTGCCGACTCGTCGTACGCCTCGACGACCAGCGTGCGATCGTCCTCGCGGCGGAGCTTCCGGGCCTCGTGGCGGGTAAGCATCTCGGCCTCGAACTTTGTGCACTGGGCCTTGATCTTTTCGATCAGATCCTCGCCACTGATGCAGTCGAAGCCCGGGTAGTTCTCGATTCGATCGGTCGGCAGGATTTGCCCGCCCGGTGAAAAGCTTTTGTCGAGCACGAGCGTGGCCAGTCGGTCGCGTGCGCTGTAGAGTCCGGCGGCAAGTCCTGCCGGCCCGGCACCGACGATGATAACGTCGTACTTGTCTTGCGGCATGAGGGAATGCTCCGATCTTCGGGTCAATGCTTAACGTTTGCGTGCAGCGTCGATCGATTGCGTCAACGCCGCCTCTGCTTCGGCGCGCCGGGTTTCATACAGCAGATCGATCCTGCTCTTGTCGGTCAGGATCATGTCGATCGGTCCGGTTCGCACCCGCAGCAGGCGCCCTTGGCGGTCGACCCACATCACGGCCGGTTCGGCCGTCAGCCCAAGTCGATCTTCCAGGCGGTAGGCGGAAACGCTCTTGCCGTCAAGCTCGATGACGTTCCATCCAATCGGGTCGTAGCGGCGCGTCAGGAGAGCGCCGCCCTGTGTGTCGTAACAAGTGAACGCCAGCGGCTGGGTCTTGCTGTCTACGAGGAAGCGCGGCAAAAGACGGATCATCGCTTGGGAAATATAATCGCCGGGCAATTCGAATGCCTTGTCGCCCGACAGCGTCGGAGCGGGTCCGGCACTGTGGGAGACGAGAAGCGTGTCATGTTGGCGGACTCCCTCAACCTGCGTCAACGCATAGCCGCGTGAGCGCTGCTGCGTGGCGACGCCGATTTGGTGCACGCGGTTGACCCATCGCTCCTGCGTAAGGTCGTTGCTGACAAACAGATCGTTCTCCACGCGTTTGATGTCGCCGGTCGACTCGAAGAGCCACCCGCGTTCGACGATCTGGACGCCCTCGGCTTTGCGCACGGATCGAGCCTGCTCGGAGACGACCATATACCCCACGTCCTTGCCGTCGCTCAGCAACCGGTAGTAACTGGTAGGCGCAAGTCGATCGGCCATCCCCTGAGCGACGATCGACGGAAGCAGGGCCACGGCAGCCTGCGACGCCTGGCGAAGGGCGGCCTCGTCGCGCGAGGTGATCAGCACGCGGAAGTTGCCGAGAATCGCCTCGAAGGTGGCTTCCAGCTCGGCGACGTCTGCAGCCGGGCCGCTGAATTCCACGACGAAGCACCTGGTCTCGGTAGCCGCGACGACGGCGCTGAGCAGGTGGATCTGGCTGCCGGCAAAGGGCCCGCGGGCCGACAGCCGTACCGCGTCACGCCCGTCGACCTGTTGCGGGCGCCGGTCCAGCAACGTCAACCCGAGGTGCTCGACCGTTCGTTCAACGATCCGTTCAGCCGAGTCGGCGATCGGTTCGCCTGGCGCGGTTCGCATCACCTGGACGGCGAGATTCCAGCCTCGCCGCTGTATCGGAAAGCTGACCAGTTGAAACAGCGTAGGGCGCTGGCCCGGCTCGTCCGGGCCATGCCGGAGGAGCTGCGCATCAGCCGGCGGCCTGATGGAAAACCCCATCTCTCCGTCGACGCAGATAGGGCCCAGCGAGACGGCCGGTTGGGTGGCCTGCCCCGGCCACGCCGCAGCCAGGATGGTCAGCCAAATCGAGAATACGCCCATGATCTTTAGCCTGTCTGCCGCACCGATTGAACGGGATTATAGCCACGTTCGCACGCCGCACCAAACCGCTGCTGGCTGAGTGCCACCGCATGGGCCGCCGCGGCTCGGTTCCGACCGTGCGCACGGTCAACCGAATCTGACGGCCGGTGTGTATACCGGCCGTGCTGTATCTGCAAACTGACTGTGTGTATTGTGGACATTTCGGACACCCGCTGGCGAGTCCCGGCGCGTTCGGCCGAGCAGTTCGGCCCTTGGACTTCGGCGATCTCAGTCGAGCCGCTCACTGCCGAATTGCTCACCCGGGAGTCGCCGTGATGACACACCAAGGGCATCGTCTTGGAACCGCCGGCACCGAGACCAGCAAGATGGTCGCGATCATCGAGCATGTCACCTGCTGTTTCGTCATGGCGTCACCTCCACCTTCTCTCAAGCCAGCCACACGGCCACTTTGCCTTTCACCCTATCGGGCGCTATTGTAACACGGACCGTGCGTAACGGCCGAACCACCGTACAAGAGGGCCCTGTCATGAGATGCACCTGCCTATCCGCCTGTGGGGCGCTGCTGGCGGTAACCGGATGTGGGATGTGGCGCTATCCGCCGCTGGAGGTGGTCGAGACGGTCGATCTCGACCGCTATGTCGGCAAGTGGTACGAGATCGCGCGGTACCCCACGTCGTTTCAGCGGGGCTGCGTAGGGGTGACGGCCGAGTATTTGCTGCGCGAGGACGGGCGAATCGGTGTGGTCAACCGGTGTCGAAAGGACACGCTCGACGGGCCCGAAAAGAGTATCGAAGGCGTCGCGCGGGTGGCCGATCCGCAGACCAACGCCAAGCTGAAGGTCACGTTCTTCTGGCCATTCGAGGGCGACTACTGGATCATCGACCTGGACGAGCAGTACCAGTGGGCGGTGGTCGGCATGCCTTCGCGCAAGTACCTGTGGGTGCTCAGCCGAACGCCCACACTCGACGAAGCAATCTTCGACGCGATCGTCGCCCGCCTGCCCGACAAGGGCTACGACCCGTCGCGACTTCAGCGCACGCCCCAGCCGCCCGCCGAAGACGAGTAACCGCCGGCGATACGCCGGCGCTTCACGTCGCTTCGGCGCAGGCGACGACCTCGAAAGTCTGCACGTCGATGCTGGCCCGACCCGACGCCAGATACGCCAGAAACGCCTGCCCCGCGGCGATGACCTCGGGGTTACTCTGGCAGGCCTCGTGATCGGCTTTGCTGCGCCACTGTAGGTAGGTTACAATCTGGGTGCCCCGCAGTCCGCGGTGCAGGCTGAGTGAGACGAAGCCCGGCTGCTTCTCGAACATGGGGATCATGTGCGTGGCGGCCTCGATGAGTGCGGGCTGATCGTCGGGTTGCTGAAGATCGATCCGAACGATGGCGGTGAACACGGAGTTGTCGTCGCAGATCGTGACCATACGCACTCGCTCCCTTCAATTCGGGGCTATCGGGCCTGGGCCGGGCCGGGTTGCCGCTCGGCTGCCGACGGGGCGGGCAGTTGCTCAGCCAGCTTCCGGATGGTCGGCATGGCGTGAGCGAAGAAGATCTTCAGCCCCGCACAGGTATAACTGGGGACCGGTTCCTCGCCATCGCGGAAGCGCATGAGCGGGCACGCGCCGTAGCAGATGTTCAGCCACTCGCACTCGGTGCACTGGCGGGCCAGATCGGGCTTGAGGCCGGCAAAATCCTTCATGCGGTCGTGATCGAGTAGCCGCCAGACGGGCGAGACGCGCAGATTGCCCATCCGCCAATCCGGGTGCACCGCGAAGTCGCACGGGAACACGTCGCCGTTGTATTCAATCAGCAGGCACCCGCCGCACCGCGGCTGGTATATGCACAGCTCGGGCGGATGGCCGGCCGCCACCAGCAGCAGATTCTGAAACAGGCGGACGTAGGGCCGATCGTCGCCCTCAGCCACCCACTCGTCGAACAGCCCGCAGAGGAAGCGCCCGAACGCCTCGGGCTCGACCGCCTTGGCCGAAGCGCGATTGTGCTCCAGGCCCGTCACAATGCACGGGATGAACTGCATGAAGTCGACGCCCAACTCGCGCAGGTGTCGGTAGACGCGCTGTGGATGCGGGGCGTTGAGCGGGTTGACCAGCGTGAGCACGTTGTACTCAACCTGGTGCTGCTGGAGCAGGCGCAGGCCTCGAATCACGCGGTCGTAGCTGTCGTTGCGGTTGGGATTGTGCAGTTCGGGCGGGCCGTCGATGCTGATGCCCACGAGGAAGCCGTATCGGTGGAGGAACTTGCACCACGTCTCGTCGATCAGCGTGCCGTTGCTCTGGAGCATGTTGCTGACGCGCTGGCCACGACGGGCGTACGCCTGCTGGTAGGCGACCGCCCGCTTGAAAAAGTCCAGGCCCGCCATCATCGGCTCGCCGCCCTGCCACGAGAAGCTCACGTGAAGCTGGGGCAGTTGCATGAAGCTACGGACTATCTCGCGCAACGTATCGAAACTCATCTTGTGCGGGGGTGGGCCGAAATAGGATCCGGTTTCGCGATAGTAGCAGTAGTCGCAGTCGAGGTTGCACGTGCCGCTGACCGGCTTGATCATGGCCATGGCATGGGTGACGTCCAGACGGCTCATATGAGGAGTTTAGGCCCAGCCGCCGCCAAAGCCAACCGGTGCTGATGTCAACCTCACCGGGGGCCGATAACCTTGGTAGAGGCTTCTAAAGACGAAGCAAAGGTCTTGTATTGTGGCGCGGTCGGGGCATATGTTTTCTGGTAGCGCGGGGGCGCAGGCGTTGCGCTCGCATCGACGGGAGGGATGAGAGAGTTCTCCCCGATAGCGAGAACCGTGCTTTGAGGCGGCACTTGAGGATCGTGCCATCACTGATCCAGTGTGTCGCGGAGGGAGAGTGATCATGCGCGAGCGGCAGACATTTCCGGCGAGAATCGGAATGATTGTATTGCTGGCCGGTTTATTCGTCGCCTGGCCGGCGGTGAGTCGGGCCACCATCCTGACGTTCGAAATTCCCGGGCTGATCGACTGGCAGGAGATTCCCGGCACCTACGGCGATAACGTAAGGTCCATATACGACGGCTTGGGGCATTACGAGCAAGGCGCCGGCTGGACCCCCAACATCACCGTCGAATATCGCACGTTCAATCTGAGTGACAACAGCACCCGTACGAACAAACTCGACTACTGGTCGACGGGCTTCGGCGACCTGGAAGACGTTGCCCAGTCGACGTCCCAGTCGTTCATGGGCGAGATCTCGCTGGTGCCTGAGGCGGGCTGGAGCGTGGTGCTCGACGGGTTCGGCCTGGGTGGATACGGCGACCAGCTCGACCAGATCGTTCGCATTGTGGATGAGAACTACCAGATACTGGTCGATTATTCGCCCGTCGACGTCGGGGGCGCCGGCCACAACACGTTCACGCCCGGGTTGACCCACGCAGGCACGGTCCGCATCCAGTTCGGGCCGAACTGGAACACGGGCATCGATAACGTGCACTTCCACCAGGTTCCCGAGCCGGCGACGCTTGCGCTCGTGGCAATCGGCCTGGCCGTGGCACGGCGACGCCGGCGCCGCCCCGAGCGATAGGCTCACGTCAGACGTGGGTGGGTGGACGACCGACTTCCCTGCTACGGATCGCGGGCGGGTAAACGGTTTGAACTACAAGTGGTTCTCAGTGTGCCACTGCTTCTCGAGCAGTGCTCTTTATTCCGGTCACCCGATCCGTCCGGATTTCTGGACAGTACTCAATCGAACAAGCCCATCTGTCTGCCCGGTCTGGACGAGCGTTTGGCGACCGCTTGCAGGAAGGGGAAGTGGTGCAACATCTCGGGCGGTACGTCCACCTGGCGTTGCTCGAGCATGGCACGAAGCTGGAGGGCGTTGGCCGGTCCCTGCCCGCGGAAGTGGTTGTTGGCAAAGACATAGACCGCGTCGGTCTTGTCGGCCATTGCCTTGATGCGCCCCACCCACTCGCTGAGCTGTTCGCTGGAGTATAGATAGTTGTACCGCTCGTGCGGCTCGATGTTCTCGGCGAACCACGTATCGTTGCGCCGACCGTGGAACCGCACATAGCCGACGGGCCCGGTCACCCGCGCCGACGGCGCCAGGCAGTTCCGCAGTTGTGGCTGATCGATGTTGCACAGGCTGACCCCCAGATCAGCCAACTTCTGCCGCGCTTGCGGCGAATCCCACGAGGTATGTCGAACCTCGACGGCGAGAGGGAACCGCCCGAAGGCCTCAACGAGGTGGTCCAACCACTGAAAGGCCGACTCGCCGCAACGAAACGACCAGGGGAACTGCACCAGCAGACAGCCCAACATTCCCGCCTGCTGCACGGGGGCGATCCCTTCGAGAAACTCATCCACCTCGTTGCGCTGAGGCGGTTCGTCGCGCTGATGCGTGAAGCGCTGATGCAGCTTGAAGGTAAAGCGAAACGGCTGTTCGACGCGGCGGGCCCAACTGGCGGTGGTCCGCGCGCTGGGCGGACGGTAGAAGCTGCTGTTGACCTCGACGGCGTTGAAGTAACGGCTGATGTAGTTGAGTTGATCGACCCGCCGCACCCCGCCGGACGGATAGACCACCCCCTCCCAGTCGGGATAGCTCCAGCCGGAGTGGCCGATATAAAGCTGCCCGGTTACCTGGCTCATAACGCGTCCGGCCGGCCCGCCGTGGCCGCAGCGTCGCCCCACACCCAGGTCGGTGTGCCCTTGCAGCCTTGGCGCGTGCTAGCGGTTCGATGCCGACCAGTCTGACGGCACGCGCAACACCATCCCCGGACGAAGCCGATTCGCATCGCCGCCGATCAGGTCGCGATTGAGCGCGTGCAGCTCGCGGTAGCGCTCGCCGTTGCCGCACAGCTTGCGGGCAATGGCGTAGAGGGTGTCTCCCTCCTGGGCGCGGTAGGTGCCGGCGCTGGCCGACACAGCCGGCCGTTTTGCGGGCGCCGCCTCGGCCGACGCATCGCTTTCGGGTGATGGGATCACGACCTCGGTGCCGACGCGCATTCGCCGCGGGTCGACATCGGGATTGGCCTGCATCATCAGGCTGACGTATCGGGCGGTGCGGCTGCCGTAGTACCGCTCGGCCAGGTCGGCGAACGTGTCGCCCGTCTGGATCACGTGTGTCCGCGTGACGGGCAGCGGCTTCGCTCGCGGCGCCGGCTGCACCCGCAGTTCGGTCGTTCTGACCGTCTCGCGATGGGCACCCGCCCAACTCGGCTCGGGCTCGACGGGCACCAGGGTGGGTTCCTGCGGCGCGGCCGATGGAGTCGCAACGGCCTGCTGGGTCGGCTCCGGAGCAGCACCCACCTGTCCTACAGGCAGCGGAATGATCGGCCCGACCTCCATAGCGACCGGCTGGTTCGGCTCGGCAGCCACCAGTGCCGGCCGCCTGGGCTCGGGCGCGTCTGCCGCCGGCGTCACGTTGTCGGCCGTGGGCAGTTCCTGGTCCAGTCCGATGGGCTGACCCTGCTTGTCTTGGCCGAGGAAATACCATCCGGCCACGGCGATGAGCACCGCCCCGATCAGCATCCCGATTTTTGCATCGCTGCGCATGGCCAAGCCTCCTTGCAGAGCCGCCTGCTTCGACCCCCGTTGAGGGCGACCTAACGCCTTCCCGCCGTTGCCGACCGAGTGCCGGTCAGCAGCAACGGACTGGCGACGGCAATCGAACTGTATGTTCCCACGAGCACGCCGATCAGCAAAGCAAAGCTGATGCCATGGATGCCCTGTCCGCCAAAGACGTACAGGATCCCCACCACAGCCAAGGTCGTCACACTCGTCAGGATCGTTCGCCCCAGCATCTGGTTGATACTGCTGTTGACAAGCGGCGCTGAGACTGTCGTTAGCTTGCCGCGATTCTCGCGAATGCGATCGAACACCACGATGGTGTCGTTCAGCGAATACCCGATCAACGTCAGGAACGCCGCCACCATGGCCAGGTCGATCCTGAAGTCGGTGATACCCAATAGCGTCCCCACGGGTGTGCGCGCGATGAAGTGGGCCACCGCCACCGCACCCAGGGCGATGCTCACGTCGTGCACCAATGCAACAATGGCGGCCAGGCCGTGGCGAGGCGTGCCGAAGCGAAGCCAGATGTAGACCACAATCGCCAGCAGCGCCAGCACCATCGCCAGCAAAGCCTGGTTGGCAGCTTGCGAAGCCACCTGGCTGCCGAACTGCGTGACCTTCTGAAGCGACCGCTCGGTCAGCATCGCGCTGCGCACGAGTTGGAGTTCCGTCTGTGCCAGGTCCCGCCGCCAAGCGGCCTCGTCCTCATCGAACGGCAGGGCCGGATCGACCACGATGATCGCCGCGCTCTCGTACAGCGTAGCCGACTGGCCTGGTTGGTCGGCCTTTTTCAGCCCCAGCACCTTAAACTCGCGCCATTCCGATTGCTCAAAGTCCGGTTGGAGGCGCATGTCGCGCAGTCGCCGGGTGATCTGCTGTTCGGTTTGTGGCGGCGAAAGCTCGTCCAGCACGATGGCCACGCCGCCCAGATAATCGCGCGCGTCGCCGGTAGCCGAAGGATCGTTGATCACCGTCGTCAAGCGGCGGCTTTCGATAGGGAACATCCCGTCCGCCGCCAGCACCGGGTCCGTCCGCACCGCAAAATTGACCGCCCCTTCGATGTTGAGTTGATCGCTCATGACGGCCAGAATCGCGTCGCGCACAACCTTCTGGTTCTGCTCGGTGGTGATGATCTCAAAGGTCTCGCCCGCCGCTTCAGCCCCGAGTTCCTTCACGATCTGCACCGAGGCCGCCCCCAGTTGCCGACCTGCCCGTTCGGCGTAGCGATTGGCCGCCACCGTTACCAGATCACGCATCTCGCCCAGTTCCACGTACCTGCCCGCAGCCGCGGCCGGTTGCGTGGTTTCCTGCTGGTCCGACTCGTCCTGGTCAGCCCGCTCGGCCATGGTGGTGATGCGGATGACGTGGGCCCCGACTTCCTCCACGCCGTCCTTGGCGAGCAGCTTATGGCCTCGTTTGGTTTCGTCAGAGTCAATCGCCTGGAGCACGAAGCTTTCGAGCTGCGTGGCCGTCAGCCCCTGACAATCAATGGTAAAGACACCCGCCATGGCGGGGTCGGAGGTTACCTCCGCTGCGGCCAGCATCTTGGACGCTTCGCCCAGCCAGTGGGCCGCTTCGCCCGTGACGCGCTCGCGCACCTCAACGTCGCTGAGTTGCAGGCCTGGTTTCAGTTCGATCTGCGCCGACACGCCGCCGCGGAACTCAATGTCGTACTTGTCGTTGCCGCGCACGAAGAACACCGACAGCCCGGCGACCACCAGCACGACGGATACGGCCTGGAAGACGCGTCGTCTGCCCATCCAGTCGATATCGGGCACGCCGATCAGCCGCAGCATCGGCAGGGAGCGCAACGCTCGCATCTGCACCAGCCCGGTCACGATCCACCGGGTGACGAAGACGGACGTGTACACGTTGCACACCAGGCCCAGCCCCAGCGTGAGGGCAAAGCCCTTGACCTCCTCGCTGCCGAAATAGCCCAGGATCACACACGTGATGATCGTGGTGACGTTCGAGTCGAGAATCGCGCTGAAGGCCTTTTCGTACCCCGTCTTGATCGCCAATCGCAAGCTGACGCCGCGGCCCAGTTCCTCACGTATGCGTTCGTTGATCAGCACGTTGGCGTCGACCGCCATACCGACCATCAGCGCCAGCCCGGCGATGCCCGGCAGCGTCCAGGTGGCGTTCATGGCGGCCATCATCCCCAGCACCAGCAGCAGGTTCATGGCCACGGCGATGTTCACCACAATCCCGCTGAACAGGTAGTAGACGCCCATGAACGCCAACACCGCTACGGCGCCGTACATGGCGGCCTTGGTGCCCATCTCGCGATTCGTCTTGCCCAGCGACGGACCGATGGTCTTGACGCTGATGGGCGTCTGCTTCAGCCGGGCCGGTAGAGCCCCGGCGTTGAGCGTCTGCGCGAGGTAGTTGACCTCCTCGGCCGTGAAGTCCCCGGTGATGCGCCCGGACGATCGGATGGTGGTCTGAATCGTCGGAGCGGAAATAGCCACGTCGTCCAACAGAATGCAGAGCCGTTTGCCCTTGTTCTCGCGCGTGAGCACCTCGAACATGCTGCCGCCGCGCTCGTCCAAGTCGAAGGTGACCTGGTAGCCTGCCTGCTCGGGATCGGGTGCAGGCCTGGCCGACCTCAACGACCACTTGCGGGCGGAGGTCGACAAGAGCCCCTTCTCCTGCGACAGATGGCACAGAACGTAATATCCCTCCGCATACTTGGCTGCCACGCTGGTCGTGGCCTGCGTTTCGATGGCTTGGTCGAGTTGCTCGATGTCGTCCATGTGGAAGAAGGACAGCGGTTTCTCGATTTCGAACCAGCCGTACTGATCGCCCGCACTGGCGCGGGGTCCGCGCTGCGCGATCTGCTCGCGATAGCGGTCGAATTTGGCCGGATTCTGCGGATCGAGCTCGGCCAGGATGCGGAATTCCAGCACCCCCGCCCCCCGCAGCAGCCGCTGAAGATCGGCTGGATCGTCGAGGGCACCCCGCACTTCGGCCCACGTGTCGTAGGCTTGCAGAGCCGCGTCGATCAGGGCGGCTCGGTCGTGGTACTGGCTCTTGAATCGGGCCAACTGCTCCTGGCGCGTGGGCGAGCCCGTCGGCAGAGCGCCGATCATGCTTACGTCCGAGACGTCGATATTGGTTTCCAGCACGGCATCGAGAGCCGATTCGTAACCCTCGGTGGTGTCGAGTTTGGCCTGCTCGTCGTCGCCGGCGGTCGCCTGCTGCATCGTGTCGTAGGCATCGGCCACCGCATCCAGCAACGGACGGCGCGACGGGATCCCCTCGGCCAACGCGTCCAGCGCCTGTTGGCGCGCAGCCTGGGTCTGCTGCAAAGCCTGCTCAATCTGTCGGGGCTGGATGTTGGTCGCCCGAAGCGTTTCCTGCGCCTGACGATAGGCGTCGCGGCGTTGTTGGGCCTCTTTCGGCGGCTGCGGCATCTGGATCTCGAGCCGGTTGCTGCCGATCGGCCGCCATACCAGGTTTCGCACGTTGTCCGGATCGACACGGCGGCGGAGCACGCGCATCACGCGCTTGGCCAGGTCCTGCTTCTCCCAGTTGGCCATGCCCGAGTCATCGATCTCGTACAGCAGGCTGGTGCCGCCCACCAGGTCGATGCCACCCTTGAGCCGCTCGCTTGGCGGGTACATGTAGTAGAACGCCAACGCCGCCAGAAACGTCGTCACCAACAGCTTCAGCCACAAATTCCGTTCTGTCATTCGCTATGAGCCTCTCGGTCACTCTTGGCTTGGAGTCGTCATCTCGATTCGATGCCGCCCGGGCCGAACCGACCCGCCCTACGACGAACCTTCCTCGCTGACAACCCTCTGGATCGAACCACGCGTGAACGTCAACTTCACGTTGGCGGCCTCGTCTACCTTCAGAACCACCTCGTCGTCCCGCACGTTCACCACCGTGCCGATGACACCTCCAATGGTCATCACACGATCGTTCTTCTTGACGGCTGCCAGCATCTCGCGACGCTTCTTCTGCTCCTTCTGCCGCCCGCGGATCAGGAAGAAGTAGAGAATCACCAGCAGCAGAATAAACGGCATGAGCTGGTACCAGAGCGGTGGGCCTGACGACTCGGCCCTCGACGGTGCGTCGGCCTGGGCCACCTGGGCCAGAACTGTCATCCAGTGAATCATTACGTTTCCTCGTCGAGGTTGACGCTTTCCGCCACGTTGCGGAAGAAATCGTCGCGCCACAGGCGTAGTGAGCCCTGCCCGATCGCCTGCCTCAGACGCGACACCAAGCCCTGATAGTAAGCGATGTTATGCAAGGACACCAGCATCGGCCCCAGCATTTGGCCGGCCAGGATGAGGTGCCGTAGGTACCCGCGGCTGAAGCGCCGGCACACCGGGCAGTCGCACCGCAGATCGAGCGGTTTGTCTGACAGGCGATGTCTCTCATTCTTCAGGCGGATCGGGCCCTGCCACGTAAAGGCGTACCCGTTCCGCCCGTTGCGGGTGGGGATGACGCAGTCGAACAGGTCGATCCCAGCCGCCACGGCCTCGACGATGTCGTGGGGCTTGCCCACCCCCATCAGGTACCGCGGGCGGTCGACAGGCATCAGGGGTTCGAGCCGGCCAAGCACCTCGAGCATCTGGCCACGCGGCTCGCCCACGCTCAGGCCCCCGACCGCATAGCCGGGAAATCCCATCGCGGTCAGCCGCTCCATGCACGAGGCCCGCAAATCGTGGTAGAGCCCGCCCTGGTTGATGGCGAACAGCCACTGCCGGTCGGCCTGTTCGTGGGCGGTAAGTGACTGCCCGGCCCACCGGACGGTCCGTTCGACAGCCCTGGTAACCGTTGACTTATCGGACCCCGATGGCACGCACTCGTCAAGAACCATGATAATGTCGGCCCCGAGCCGGTTCTGGATACGCACGGCCTGAGCGGCGTCCAGCCTCACCCGGGCACCATCGATGTGGGAGCGGAACGACACGCCGTCGTCGTCGACCTCCACCAGCTCGGCCAGCGAGAAGACCTGGTAACCCCCGCTGTCGGTCAGGACCGGGCCGTTCCAGCCCATGAACCGTCCCAGCCCGCCCAGCCGTTCGACCACGTCGGCCCCGGGCCGAAGCTGCAAATGGTAGGTGTTGGCCAGCACCATCTGTACGCCCACCTGCCGCAACTGCTCGGGCGGAACGCCCTTGACCTCGCCGGCCGTGCCGACGGGCATGAACGCGGGGGTGTCGACCACCCCGTGGGGGGTGATCAGCCGGCCAAGCCGGGCGCGGGTGTCGCCATCTCGTGCCATGACCTCGAAGCTGAACATCGATCGGTGACTCCGACGTGTCGTGTGCCTGTCGGGTACGACCGGGGCAATCCGCGCCGCGGCGCACGCCACGGCCAGGGCAGCGCCCGGCGGGTATGGTGCCGTTAGGGCAGTCAGACGTCCAGACGGAAGAATTCGATGGCGTTGTCCCAATAGAGCCGGCGCAGCACGCCCTCGGGCAGGTCGAGCCCGGACAGGTAGACCGGCCCACCGGCGTCCGCGTCTTCGATGGGAGAGCGAACCACCCCATCCTGCTCGTACATGAACTGGTGCACCCAGTACCGCGAGCAATGGTGCCGGAAGTCGGCGTGATCGAAGGCCACCAGGTCGGAGCCGAACATCATCCGATCGGCCCAACGGATGAAGAAATCGCGAGCCTTCTGGGGCTGGGCCGACAGTTCGCGGGCCACCCACTTGGTGCCCGACGTGTCCAGATGAAAGTTCGGATAGGTTTCAAGCATCTCGCTTAGATGGTCCAGATGCTCGGGATCGCCGCCCATGTGCGGGGCAAGAACTTTCATATCCGGGTAGCGCCCCAGGGTGTTGGTGAGCTGCCGGTAGGTGAAGGTCTTGGTTTCGTAGACTTGGGGATCGTGGTAGTGGCTTTTCCACCAGATGTCCGGATCGGCGATGTGAACCAGGGCGGGCAGGCCGTGCTCGACCATCGCCTGGAAGATCGGGTCGAGCCGCCAGTCATCGAAGTAGAAACCAAACTCGGCGTTGAATTGCGGCTTGTACCAGAACTTGATGCATCGCACGTCCGCCCGCGCCGCATCGCGCACAAGCTTCACGTTGGTCTCGGCAAAGCGAGGCGGGTTCTTGCGAGCCGAGTAATCCAGCCACACGTTGTAAGCAAGCAGGTCCCCGAACCACTTCCTCAGGTCGGCCACCTCGTGCAGCCGACAGATGGCCACGAGTTTGACCACGCCGAAACGCCGGGCAGCCTTGATCATCAGGGCCGAGTTTCGCTGGCCCCGGGTGTGACAGTGCATATCGATGATCGGGATATCTAGCTTGCGCGGCAGCGGTTGGGTTACGTCTACAGGCTCAAAACTCATCCACACTCCACAAGGTTCACGACGCTTCTGACCCTCGAAACATCTATTCTTGGACCGGTTCATCGGACTGTCAATCAAGGCGGCCTCGCCCGCGGCACCCTTGACCCCGACGGCGAGCCCCGTATTCTCGCTGCCTGTTCAGGCATGCGGGGCAACGGGAGGCAACCGCGGCGATGGCCGGGAACGTAACGGGAATGGTGTTTCGACTCCTGACCGAGTATCGACGGCAGACGATCATCGCGCTCAGCTGCGTGGTCGCGGCCGTCGTGATCGGCGGCGGGGCGTACGTGCTGTACGATCTGCTGATCTCACCGTCGGCGCCCGATGTGACCGTCGCCGAGGCGCCCGAGGTTGCCGCGTTCATGGCCCACGCCCGCGGGTTCGTTCGGCTGCCGGCGGCGGAGCGACGGCGGTTCTTCGGCGAAATGATGAGACGGTACCGCGAACCGTCGCGCCGGCGCGAGCTGGTTACGTACCTCGACACGCTATCGACGCAGGAGAAGCTGCAGCTGCGCGAGGCGGTTTTCGTCGTGGTGCAGGACGAATTCTTCGAGGATCTCGAACGGTTCCATCAGACACCCGAAACGCGCCGCGACGAGTTCGTCGACGAGAGTCTCGTCGGGCTGGTTGGGTTCGTGGCTGAGATGAAGGGTGCGGGGCGCGACACCGATCTGACGCGGGGCATGGGCCAGGGGCTGCCCATGACGCCGAATGACATCAACAAGTTCGTCGCGGGTCGCACGCGCGCCAGCGACCTTGCGCGGGCTCAGCCGTTCGTTGAAGCCATCGAGCGACGCATCGAGGAGTTGGACCGGTCCAGTCGTGCCCGCGCCGAGTTCGAGCGGAAGATGCGCCAGCTTCAGGCGCGGAAAGTCGAACAGGAAGGCTAGCCCCTAGCCGGCTTGGTGCCATGGCCTGCAAAATCACCATCATCAGCGACGGTGCGATGGCCACGGCGTGCGCGTTGCTGCTCGATCATCAAGGGCACCGCGTCACGCTGTGGTCGCCGTTCCCTGATTATCTGGCGGAATTCCAGGCGTCGCGTGTCAACAGCCGATACCTGCCCGATGTGCCCGTGCCTGAGTCGATCTGCCTGACCGCCGACGCTCGGGCCGCGTTGGATCGACCCGACCTGATCGTATCGGCCACGCCCACGCCCTACCTGCGGAAGATCTGGCAGCAGCTTAAACCGCTGGCCCCCGGCGACGTGCCGATCTGCAGCGTAACCAAAGGCATCGAGCAGCAGACGCTGATGCGCCCCACGCAGATTATCCGCGACGTGCTCGGTGACGTGCCCGTGGTGGCCCTGAGTGGACCCAGCATCGCGCCGGAGTTGGCGCGGCGGCTGCCGGCTACCGTTGTGGTGGCCGCAGAACAGACCGACCTGTGCGAGCTGATCCAGAAGACGTTCAGCACCGACTGGCTGCGGGTCTACACCAATCCGGACATGCTGGGCGTGGAGCTGGCCGGCGCGACCAAGAACGTCATCGCGCTGGCCGCCGGCATCATCGACGGGCTGGGTGCCGGCGACAACGCCAAAGCCGCCCTGCTGACCCGCGGGCTCGTCGAGATCACCCGGCTGGGCACCGCGCTGGGCGCCCGCAGTGAGACCTTCGCGGGGCTTGCGGGCCTGGGCGATCTGGTGACCACGTGCATCTCGCCAGTAGGGCGCAACCGCTCAGCCGGGCAGCTCATCGGCCAGGGGCGAAGCCTCGAAAAGGTGATTGCCGGCACCCATCACGTGATCGAAGGGATCGGTACGACCAAGAGCATGGTGCGTCTGGCCGAGCAACACCGCGTGGATATGCCCATCACGTTCGCGGTTCACGCCGTGCTGTTTGAGGGGCTCTCGCCCCGCCAGGGCATCATCGACCTGATGACACGCCGACTCAAGGCCGAGGTGGCAACCCGTCAGCGCGGGTAAGCCTCATTCAGGAGTCTAAGAATCGAGTGTCACGGGTCTCGGCGCGCCGGAACCAGCCCGTGTCTTGTGCAGCCGCAATTTCGGACGGACACTGCCCTGCGCCCGATCGGTTGCGATGCAAGCATGCCCACGCGTAGAGCATGGATGAGGAACCCATCGCTCTTCAGATGTTACTGCGGAAGAACGCGTGAACACGTGCGCGCAGCCCATGGCGATGTAGGTCCACGTCCGGGGCGGAAAATCTCTGCCGTTGGCCGGCCAAGACTGCGGGCAGACAAATTGGCCGGCTGACTTCGACGCACACGCGGCGAGTGGGGCTGGTAAGCCGCAATTCGTTTCCTGCTCTGCCGTTAGGGGAAGGTCTCGCACAAGTCTCGGGCCCGAAGCTGGTTTGCCATGCGAGCTGGGATTGCCGATCCGGGGCCCCGGCTGGGATTTGAGGAAACGGCGCGAGCTGCGCCCGGGGGTGTGGTCAGGTTTTTGGGGATTCCTCTTGACAGAGCGTTGCGATGAGATAACCTCTTTGATGCACATCGCAATTAGTATCTTGTAGTTTAGTCGGTGGGCAAAGAGGCAGGCGTACGGGGCGAGCGAGTTGTACACGGAGGTGTGTGGCGTCGTGTCGTTGCCGCAACACAAAAGGTTTGGGCTGCCGCAGGCGAGCAGTGCCAAACCGATTTCCGTGTTCGGTGGCCCGGTCCGCGGGGGCGGTGCGCGGTGAGGTGAACTGAGGTAGCGCTCCACGTTAGCTGGCGCTAGGAGGGGCGCTTCCAGAACTAAAGGGGCCAGGGATTTCGAAAGGCGGCGTCAGCCGACCGCGGGGAGCGTGTGCAATTCGGCCTTATGGCCGCTGTTGCACGCCGGGCCGCATCGGCGATGTACCGATCGGAGGCCGGCGCGTTCGTGCGCTGGAGAATGTGTTTCGGTTAAGGCAAGAAACCCCACATAACTCACTGTCGTTGTGCTGACTGGAACTGGAAGGAGAAACCCATGTCCAGGCAATGGTGTTGTCTGCTGGTCGTTCTCATGGTGGCTGCTTCGACCCAGGCGGGTGTGGTGGCCTTGAAACGCGATCCGGGGCTGACGCATACCGACCCCTTGGGGACGGGCGACAGCGACGCCAACATGCTGGACGCCCGGTTCGCCGGCCTGGATGCCGCCGATGTCGTGACGACGACCGTCGGCGACGCGCAGCTGGTTGCGGGCACGTGGGCGGGCTTCGGGTGGCGGAACTACGGTACCACCCTGGCGCTCGATGGCGGCAGCGGTTGGGAGTGGGGCCTCTACCACTTTGACCTGGGCGCTTTGGGGGCCATCGGCCAGATCAACATGGCGGAGCTGCGGCTTTACATCACCGGCGGCAACACCGGTTCGGAGCTCAGCCGCGTGCTGACCGGCTGGTCGGAGGGCAACAAGGACTTCGACTATCCAGGCTTGGCCCCGGCCGCCGTCGGTGTCAGCCATTACCATCCCAACGGTTTGCAGACCGGCCCGAACCAACTTCCCGACGGCTCGCCCGACCCCAATTCCCCCGACGACCCGACCGGAACATGGGCGGCCGGGGCCTTCAGTGCGGCCGACTATGACATGACGCGCGCCTTCAAGGCCGGTGGCAACAACCGCTGGCACGTCTGGGACGTGACGGACATTGTCGAGTCGTGGGTGGGTGTGTCGCCGAACTATGGCGTCAGCCTCTACAACGCCAACTTCAATTACAACTTCAGCGAGGCCGGCGCGCTGGTGCAGCCCGTCTTGTTTGTCGACTACATCTCTGCCGGACCACCGACCGACATCACGGATCTGGCTACCGGGACGGTGGATTGGTTCGTGGTGGAACTAACCTGGACGGCCCCCAGCGACGAGGATGGTCCGGGCGGTGCGGCGACGGTGTACGACATTCGTTACTCGACCTCACCCATCGATGCAGGCAATTGGGATTCGGCCACGCAGTGCACGGGCGAGCCCACGCCGGCGGGGCCGAGCACGCCCGAGAGCTTTGATGTAACGGGTCTGAATGCCAATACGTTGTACTACTTTGCCATCAAGTCGGGCGACGACGGCGGCTTGTGGAGCAACTTGTCCAACGTGGTCAGTGCCACGACCTCGCCGACCGACGTCGTGGCACCCGACGCGGCCACCGACCTGGCCACCAGCAACGTCAAACCCAACCGAGTTACCCTGACGTGGACCTCGACGGGGGACGACGGCTCGACGGGTACGGCCAGCGTCTACGACGTGCGATACTCCACGTCACCGATCGACGCGGGCAACTTCGCCGGCGCCACCGAGGCGACCGGCGAGCCGGCGCCGCAGGCACCGGGCAACACCGAGACCTTCGATGTCACGGGGCTAAGCCCGCAGACGCAGTACTGGTTCGCCGTGAAGGTGGGCGATGAGGTGCCCAACTGGTCGGGGGTTTCCAACGTGCCCTCGGCCACAACCCCGGAGGAAGATCTGACGCCGCCGGACGCCATTACCGACCTGAGCGCGACGCCGCACATTAATCTGGTGACGCTGAACTGGAGCGCCCCGGCCGATACGGGTACGGCAGGCATGGGCACCTACGACATTCGCTATTCCACCTCGCCCATCGATGCGGGCAACTGGGACAGCGCAACACAGTGCACGGGCGAGCCGCCGGTCGCTTCTGCCAGCACGCCCGAGGAATTCGCGGTGACGGGCCTGAACTCCGAGACTGCGTACTACTTCGCCATCAAGTCGGCCGATCTGGCCGAGCCCCCGAACGTCTCGGATCTGTCGAACGTAGCCAGCGGCATTACACTGACAGAAATCCAGCCGGTCACGGTGCAGAACCCGTGGATCGTCAACGATCGCGTGGCCGACTGCCGTTCGCTGGCGACCCTCGGCGCGACGTTCGACAACGCCTACACGCCCGACGGGATGGTTCCGCCGGCGAGCGATCAGGACCGGGCGATCAACGAATACAACAACTACAAGCGCCGTAGCTACCACTGGGCCGATCAGCCGCCGGACATGATGGACACGGTTAACGTCGTGAATCTGTTCGGCTGGGTGCTGTGCGGTCGTCACGCGGCCCACAACTGCACCATCCTGGATGCGATGGGGATGGGCCAGCGGCAGATCAGCCTGCCGGGCCACTGGATCTACGAGGCCTACTACGATGGGGCGTGGCACGCGTTCTGCACGATGACCACGATGTACGCCTACAACCGTGCCAACCCAGCGAAGGTTGCCAGTTGCGCCGAGTTCGACGCCGACGAGTCGCTCATGCTCAATGCGGTGGCCGAGGGCCGGGCCTGTCCGGGCTTTTTGCTCTGCGGCGACACGCCGGAGTGGTACGCCAGCGCGATGCACAGTTGGGGCACTATCGGCTCGGGCGTGGCGGCAACCGATCACTCGATGGGCATGGGCCTGCGGCTGGGCGAATCGGTCGATCGCACCTGGGAGGCCTGGCCGAACCAGCATCCGCCGGCCTACAGCGACGCCGATGGGGTGCCGGGGGCTGACCCGCCGTACCACCACGAAGCCCAGCACGATTGGAAGGACTACGTCAACTGGCCGTACTGGGAGCCCTACGGATTGGTCGACCCGAATATTGCGGGGACCAAGACCACGTACCGCCGCTGGGCCAACGGCACGATGGTTCTGGAGCCTGATTTCCGCACCGCCGGCTACCAGGCGTGCGTGGAAGACAGCAGCAACATCGCCACGTACAACGACGACGCCCTGACGCCCGATCTGCACCTGGCGGCGACCGGCTCAGCCTACGTGGTGTTCAAGATCGACTGCCCGTTCTACCTGACCGACGGCACGATCGACGGCACGTTCGTCCGCAACGACAGCGGCGACGCCAACCGCATCTACTTCTCGACCGACGGCGTGGGCTGGACGCTGATCTGGGACAACACCGCCACGGGTACGACTGTGCTTCAGGATTTGAGCCTGCGGAGCTACGTCTACCAGCGGTTCCGCGACTACTGGATCAAGATCGAACTCGACGCCGACGGTTCGAAAACCGACGCCGGCGTGAGCGATCTGGCAATCAATACCGTCTTCGAGCACAACAAGGGCGCGATGGCCTATCTGGACAAGGGGACGAACAACCTGACCGTCACGTTCGACAACCCGACCGAACTCCAGGCCAGCGGCGCCTCGTTCAAGGTGACCTACAACTGGAAGGAGTTTGACGGGGCCGACTGGACGATTGCCAAGAGTCAAACGCAGTATGTCGCGGGCAGTCCCGCCAACTTCGCCATTATCACGGGCGGCACGAAGGTGCCCCGGACCGAGTCGATCGTGCTGGAGGTGAGTTCGCCGCCGCTGCCGGACGGCACGCCTCCGGGTGCGATCAGCGATCTGGACGCCTTGAACCCGGACTCGACGACCATCGATCTGACGTGGACGGCCCCGGGCGACGACGGGTACACCGGGCAGGCGTCCTGGTACGACATTCGCTACAGCACCAGCCCGATCAGCGAGGCCAACTGGGGCAGCGCCACCGAGGTGTCCGGTGAGCCCGCGCCGCAGACGGCCGGCAACACCGAGTACTTCACGGTAACGGGCCTGAGTTCGTCGACCACCTACTACTTTGCCATCAAGACCTATGACGAGGGCAGCCAGGCCTCGGATCTGTCGAACGTCGACAGCGAGACGACGCAGCCGCCGGATGTAACGGCGCCGGCGGATGTTACCGACCTGGCGGCGACGACCGCCACGGAGGCCGGCTGTATCGATCTGACCTGGACGGCGCCGGGTGACGACGGGATGACGGGCACGGCCCAGAGCTACGACATCCGTTACTCGACGTCGTCGATCGACGAGGGCAACTGGGCCAGTGCGACGGAAGTTACCGGCGAGCCGGCGCCGCAGGCCGGCGGGTCGGCCGAGTCGTTTAGCGTGACCGGCCTGACCATCGGCCAGACGTATTACTTCGCGATCAAGACCTCCGACGAGGTGCCCAACGAATCGGGTCTGTCCAACGTGCCTTCCGCTACCGCCCAACTCGGCGAAATGACGCTGCAGGGCGGCGGCGTCACCGATAACTACATGTCAGGCTACAATCCGGACATCAACTACGGCGGTTTCGAGCGGATGATAGTTACCGGATACGAAGATCAGGGGCCCACCAACCGCCAGCGCGGTCTGGTCCGCTTCGATCTGGGCAGCATCCCGACGGGAACGCCTATTACCGTCGCCATGCTGTACCTGTACAGCTACAATCCGGACCAGGTCAACGGCAGCACGGGCTACTACGGTGCTTACCGTCTGACCACCGACTGGAGCGCGACGTCCAGCACCTGGAACAGCCCGTGGGCCACGCCGGGCGGCGACTTTGAGGCCACGGAGGACGCCACGGCGCCGAAGCAGAGCGTTGCGAACGTGTGGTATGCCTTCAACGTGACCACCCGGGTGCAGCAGTGGATCGACAACGGCGGGACCGGCAACTACGGCTGGATCGTCAAGTGCACCGACGAGATGTTGCACAACCAGGACTACTTCTACCAGACCGATACGTCCAACGCCTCGTACCGTCCGAAGCTGTTCATCACCGACCTGCCTCCCGACTCGACGCCGCCTGCGGCCATCACGGATCTGGCTGCCCAGACCGGTTCGCAGTCGGCTTCGGTCGATCTGACCTGGACGGCGCCGGGCGACGATGGAAGCACGGGCACGGCCACCAGTTACGCCGTTCGTTACTCGACCTCGACCATTACCGAGGTCAACTGGGCCAGCGCCACACCCGTTTCGGGTGCGCCTGCCCCGTCTCCGGCCGGGAGCCCCGAGTCGTTTACGGCGACGAACCTGCCGACCGGTCAGACGCTCTACTTCGCCATCAAGACATCCGACGAAATGCTCAACGAGTCGGATCTGTCCAACGTGGCCTCGGCCGATTCGGTGTTGGGAGTGGTCATCCTGCAGGACGGCCTGAACGGCTACACGGGCACGAGGGACAACTATCTGGCGGCCAGCAATCCGGATTACTGCTACGGTGAGGGCTACGAGCGGATGGTGGTTTGCGGATACGAGGATTTGGGTCCGACCAATCGTGCTCGCGGCCTGGTCCAGTTTGATCTGAGCAGCATTCCGCCGGCGACGGTCATTACCAGAGCGAAGCTGTGGCTATACAGCTATGACGAGGCGGCCGCCAGCGGAAGCACCGGCGACTACGGCGTCTATCGCGTGACGACCGGTTGGACGGAGACGGGCAGCACCTGGAACAGCCCGTGGACCACGGCGGGCGGCGACTTTGAGGCCACCGCCGATGCCACCGCACCCAAGCAGTCCGGCGCCCTGGTCTGGTATGAGTTCGACGTGACCAGCCGCGTGCAGGACTGGATCAGCAATCCGGCCAACAACCTCGGCTGGATCGTCAAGTGCACCGACGAGATGCTGCACAACCAGGACCGTTTCTACCAGCGTGACGCTGCCGACAGCGCCCATCGGCCGAAACTGATCGTCCAGGACGTGGATCAGTACGTTGTCTCGGCGGCGGGAAGCCCGGTGTGCACGGGCGAGGCGACCGGCGGCGGGAGCTACGGCAGCGGTGAGACCTGCTACGTGTCGGCCGTTCCCTATGAGCACAACACGTTCGTGAGCTGGAGCGGTGGGCCGATCGACGGCTCGACCAATCCCAACGAGTCCTTCACGGTGACCGAGGACGTCTCGCTCACGGCCAACTTCCAGACGGACGCCGGCTACCTCAGTGTGTGTGACTACGCGACGCTCAAGCAGGCCGTCACCACCGACGCCCAGCCGGGCGACGTGATCCTGGTTCAGCCGGGCATCTACCAGATGAACGAGCAGCGTCTGAGCGTCTACAACTCCGGTGAGCCGGGCAATCCGATTACGGTCCGTGGCGTCATGGACGGCAGCCAGCGGCCCATCTGCGAGCCTGTCCCCGGCCAGGAGGTCGACCGAGGGTTCTTCTACTTCTGGCCGGTCGACCACGACTGGGTCATCGAGAACATCGAGTTCCGCAACCTGCGGGGCTTCAACGTTCTGTACTCACCGAACGCGACCGGCATCTACGTTATCGGTGACAACATCACGGTCCGCAACTGCTACTTCCACGACTGTGACCAGGGCATGGCCGGCAGCATTGACGCGGAAAACACCGTGATGGAGTTCAGCGAGTTCTACAACAACGGTACGGACCTGAACCTGGGCTACGCCCACAACATGTACATGAACAACTCGAGCCTGACGGTGCACGGCTGCTACTCGCACGATGCCTATGGCGGCATGCTGTTCAAGACCCGCACCGAGCACCACGTGTTGGAATACTGCTGGCTGGAGAACGACGGGTCGGAGGCGTTCGTGGCGAACATCGCCTCCGGCAACAATTACAACACCTTGTGGCGGGGCAACGTGTTCATCAAGCGGAGCACGCCCGGCGGGCAGCGGCGGATCCTCAGCTTCGACGACGGGTCGGGGCTGAACGGCACGGTGACCCTGATCAACAACACGATCATCAGTGCTACCACCACCGACATCTACCTGGCGTCGGCCTCCACCAATGCCGCCGATCTGGTGCTGAGGAACAACGTCTTTGCCGGTCCCAGCGACATGCTGATAGATTGGCAGGGCGGCGGCACGATTACCGGCAACAACAACTGCTTCAGGACGGCCATGTCGCCGGACGTGCCCGGCGGAGTGGTCGACAGCATCTTCAGTAACAGCCCCGGCTTTGTGAATCTTGGCGGGCGGGACTTCCATTTGACTTCCATCTCGCCCTGCCGGGACGTGGGCCTGAATAATCCGACCTATAAGGATGAGACCCAGCAGTGGGTCGACGGCACGCCGCAGTACGAGCCGACCACGATCCTTTTGCTTGACGTCCGGCCGAGCGACGCGACGCTGGACATCGGCGCGTATGAGTATGACTCCGGTCCCGCCTTGCCGTCGGTCCAGTTCGACCTGACAGCCTCCAGTGGTGACGAGTCGGTCACGCCGGCGAGCTTGGCGGTGTCGCTGAGCGAGGCGTCGGCGCAGACGGTCACGGTGGATTACGCCGTCACCGGTGGGACGGCCACCGGCGGCGGGGTCGACTACACCTTGGCGGCCGGCACGCTGACGTTCGACCCGAACGACGTGAGTGAGACCATCGCCATCAGCATCGTCGACGACGGCGATGTCGAGTCGGACGAGACGATCCAGGTGACGCTGAGCAATCCGAGTAACGCGACTCTCGGTGCCAACACGGTCCACACCTACACGATCAACGACAATGACGTGGTCGTGCCTGAAGTGCAGTTTGACGTAACCAGCTCCAGCGGTGACGAAGGTGTGGCCACCGTCAACCTGAGTGTGTCGCTGGATCAGTCGACGGCGCAGACGGTAACCGTCGACTACGCGGTCACCGGCGGCACGGCTGTGGATCCCGACGACTTCACCATCGCCGGCACGCAGCTCACCTTCGATCCAGGCGTCACACAGCAGGACATTGTCATCACCGTGGTGGACGACGCGTTGGTCGAGTCGGATGAGACGATTGAGGTGACGCTCAGCAACCCGTCGAACGCGACGCTGGGGGTCAACACGGTCCATACCTACACCATTCTGGATAACGACGTGCCTTTGCCGTCGGTGGCGTTCGATCTGACGGCCTCCAGTGGTGACGAGTCGATCACGCCGGCGAGCCTGGCGGTTTCGCTCAGTGCGGCGTCGGCGCAGACGGTGACGGTGGACTATGCCGTCACCGGCGGGTCGGCCACCGGCGGCGGGGTGGACTACACGCTGGCGGCCGGCACGCTGACGTTCGACCCGAACGACGTCAGCAAGACCATCGACATGGCCATCGTCGAAGATGGGCTGGACGAACTGGATGAAACCGTGGAGGTGACGCTGAGCAATCCGGCGGGCGCCACGCTGGGCGCCAACACGGTCCACACGTACACCATTCTGGACAACGATGCTGCTCCGAGTGTGGCGTTCGACCTGGTCGGCACCAGCGGTGACGAGTCGTTGACACCAACCTCTCTTGCGGTCTCACTTAGTGGCGCTTCGGGTCGGACCGTCACCGTGGATTACGCGGTGACCGGCGGGACGGCCACCGGCGGCGGGGTGGACTACACGTTGGTGGCCGGCATGCTGACGTTCAACGTGGGCGTCACGCAGCAGGACATCGTCATCACGGTGGTGGACGATGCGTTGGTCGAGTCGGATGAGACCGTCGAGGTCGCGCTGAGCAACCCGAGCAATGCCACGCTGGGCGCCAACACGGTGCACACCTACACGATTCTGGACAACGACGTGTATCCGACGGTCGAGTTCGATCTGGTCAGTTCCAGCG
>Ga0307379_10000151_pt1 | contig 119784 bp, 114 predicted proteins | sample UN2MG_FD_202237 | JGI IMG/M metagenome (GOLD analysis project Ga0307379, IMG submission 202237) | Soil microbial communities from Risofladan, Vaasa, Finland - UN-2 | ecosystem: Environmental > Terrestrial > Soil > Coastal area > Acid sulfate soil | place: Finland: Risofladan, Vaasa... | reverse complement strand
GAAGCACGACGTCGCCGCGCCGGGCCGACGCCGCGGCCTCGGCCACGGCCTCTTTAATGGTATCCACCCGCTCGAGGGGTACGATGCCCTCGAACGCGGCGGCCAGTTCGTCGCGCGCGGCGCCGTAGAGCACCGCCAGCCGCGCCTTTCCGCGCGCCGCCGCGGCCAGCGCCGCGAAATCGCCGCCCTTCGATTTGCCGCCCGCTATCAATACCACCGGCTCCTCGAAAGTAGCGAGTGCCGTAAGCGCGCTCGCGACGTTGGTGGCCTTGGAATCGTTCACGTAACGCACGCCCTCGATTTCGGCGACGAACTCTAAACGGTGCGGCAGGCCCTCGAATTCCCGGAGCGCTTCCGCTATCGCCGGCGCCGGCACGTCCATGGCCAACGCCGCGCAGGCCGCCGCCATCGCGTTCGACAGGTTATGGGGTCCTGGCAACCGGACGTCGCGGGTCGCCGATAACTTCCCCTGTTGCGCGCGGACGTCGTACGCCACGTCGTCGCCGGCGAGCCACACGCCGGGCCCCGGCGCCGCGCCTCGCCCGAATAACAACACCGCGGCCCGTAGTTCGTCCCGATTAGCGGAAGACGCGTCGTCGGCGTTCAACACGGCGTAATCCTCGGGGCGCTGGTTCTGAAACAGACGCCACTTCATCTTGTAGTAGGCCGCCGGCGAGCCGTGTCGGTCCAAATGGTCGGGCGCGAGGTTAAGCAAAACGGCTACGTACGGCCTGAACGTTACCGCGTCCTCCATCTGGAACGACGAGACCTCGGCCACGACCGTCGTCGCCGGCTCGAGCCCCGCGGCCACAGCGGTGAGCGCGACGCCGATATTGCCGGCTACGACTACGTCTTCGCCGGCCCGCCGGAAGATCTCGCCCAGGAGGGCCGTCGTCGTCGACTTGCCGTTGGACCCGGTGACGGCGACGACGCGTTCCGTTACGAGGAGGCGGTACGCCAGCTCGAGCTCGCCGATGACCTCTACGCCCTTTCCCCGCGCCGCCGCAATAAGTTGCGTCTCCCACGGGACGCCCGGGCTCCGAACCAGAAGGTCCGCGCCCGTAAGGAGGTCCGGCCCTTGCTCGCCGGGGCGGAGCTCCACGCCGGCGCCGGCCAGCTCCCGGGCTTCGGCGCTCAATTCGTCGGCCGCCTTTTGGTCGCAGGCGGTCACCGCCGCGGCCACCGGCGCGAGCGCGCGGGCCGCCCCTACGCCGGAACGCCCCAACCCGACCACCAGGACGCGGCGGCCGCGGAAAACCTCCAATTTCTCCTCGTACGTACTCACCTTATCTTCAACGTCGAAAGGCCGATAACGGCGCATATCGCCGAAATCAACCAGAAACGGACCGTTATCTTAGGCTCCGCCAAACCTTTTAACTCGTAATGGTGGTGCAGCGGCGACATCTTGAAGACCCGCCGCCCTCCGGTGGCCTTGAAGTACAACACCTGGATGATGACCGACAACGTCTCGACGACGAAGGCGCCGCCCACAATAACGAGCAACAACTCCTGCTTCATAAGAATGGCGACGGTGCCAATGCCGCCGCCCAGCGGGAGCGCCCCCGTATCGCCCATAAACACCTGGGCCGGGTAGCTGTTGAACCACAAGAAGCCCAGCAGCGCGCCCACCGTAGCCGCCATGTATACCGTGAGCTCGGCGCCGCCCGACACGTACGTCACCTGGAGGTACTGGGCGAAATTGACGTTCCCCACGACGTAGCACATCACCGCGTACGCCGCGCCGGCGAAGAGCATCGCGCCCGCGGCCAGGCCGTCGAGGCCGTCGGTCAGGTTGACGGCGTTGGTAGAGCCGACGACCGTGACCATCACCAAAAGGATATAAAAAGCGCCGAGGTTGACGGTGACGTCCTTGAGAAAAGGGAACGTGAGCCAGGTGGTCATGCCGTTGTCGAGCGGGAAGAAGTACACGAAGAGGCCGATGCCGAGCGCCAGCAACGCCTGGCCGATGAACTTCCAACGCGCGAGTAAACCCAGCGGCTTCTTGGCCACCAGTTTCAAATAGTCGTCGACGAAGCCCATCGCGCCTAAGGCTATGGTTACGACGAGAATGGCGAGGACGTACCGGCTCGTGACGTCGGCCCACAGGATGGTCGGCACGACGATGGCCGCCAATATCAGCAGGCCGCCCATAGAGGGCGTCCCCGCCTTCTGAAGGTGCCGCCGGGGCACCTCCTCGCGTATTATTTCTTCTACCATCTTCCGCTTGAGGAACCTGATGAGCGGCGGCCCCAAAAGGAAAGCTATTAAAAACGCCGTCACGGCGGCGTACGCCGAGCGGAAAGTGACGTAGCGAAAGAGGTTGAGCCACGAAATTTCGGTGTGCAGCGGATATAGTAATAGGTAGAGCAACCGTTAGCCTCCTCGGACGTCGACGCCTAACTTGTCCAAAATTTCTTCCAACCGTACGCCGCGGCTGGCCTTTACCAAGACGACGTCGCCGCGTTTCAGCCGCTCCGCCAGGAAGGCGGCCAGTTCGTCCCGGTCTCGGAAGGAGGGCGCGGCCTCGGGCGTCATCCCGCCGGCGAGGGCGCCGTCCACGATCAAACGGCCGCCGTCCCCCAGGCCCACGACGATATCGAACCCCGCCTCGGCGGCGAATTTCCCTACGTCGCGGTGGGCCCGTTCACTCGTCTCCCCCAGCTCGAGCATATCGCCCAGGACGGCGACGCGTCGCCCGTCGGCCGGCGCGGCCGCCACGAAGGCGAGGGCGACCTCCGCGGCCTGCGGCGATGAATTGTAGCAATCCACGAAGTACGTTACGCTGCGGCCGTCGACGACTACCTTGGAGCGGAGCTCCCTGCCGGCGTAAGCCGCAAGGCCGGCCGCGACGTCCTCCTCCGGTACGCCCAGTACGTACCCCACCGCCGCCGCGGCGAGAGCGTTCATGACGTTGTACCGACCAGGCAGCGGCAGCTCGACCGGCGTCCCGCCCGTTAGCTCGAAGCTCGAGCCCTGGAAGCTTTCCGCAACCAAACCATCGGCTCGCACGTTTGCGTCGGCGCTCGTACCGAACGTTACGACCTTAAGGCCGTTTACGAGCTCCGCAACCGCCGAGGCCACCAGCGGGTCGTCGGCGTTCAGTACCGCCGTTCCGCCGGGTTTGACGTAGTTAAGCAGCGTCATCTTCTCGCGGCGTACCGCGGCCACGTCGCCGAAAAATTCCAGATGGGTAGGCGCGACGTTCGTGACGACGGCCAGCGTCGGCGCTGCGGCGTCGGCCAGGGGCGCCATCTCGCCGGGCGCGCTGACCGCCAGCTCGAGCACGAGCACCTCGTCGCCCTCCTCGAGCGAGAGTATCGAAAGCGGCAGGCCCACCTCGTTGTTGAAGTTGCCCGGGGCGACCCGTACGCGGTATTTTTGAGCCAACACAGCCGCTATCAAGTCTTTAGTCGTCGTCTTCCCGCACGAACCGGTTACGGCCACCACCGGCCCGCCGAACTCGTGTCGCCGGGCGCGGGCCAGAACTCGCAACGCCTCGAGCGTATCCTCGATCAGGACTTGCGGTACGGCTTCGGGCACTTCCGCGGTGACCACCGCGGCCGCGGCCCCGCGCGCCGCCGCATCCGCCACGTAGTCGGCGCCGTCGCGGTTGGCGCCGCGCAAGGCGACGAATAGGTCCCCGGCGCGGGCCGACCTGCTATCGGTACGTACGCCCGAAACACGAACGCCGTCGTCGCCCGAGACCTCGGCGCCGAGCAAATCGGCAACCTCACGCAACGTCCAGTTTACGCTCACGACCTCACCCGGCTATCTCGGTTCCGGCCGCCGGCGACGCCTTCGTCGCGGCGGGAGAAAACCTCCGCCGCGGCAACCGGCGTTCCGCCAACACCAACGTGCACTCGCCGCCCAGTTCCGCGCCGGGCGCAGGCGATTGGCTCTCTACCCAACCGCCGCCCCCGCGGAATTTAACCTCGACCCCGGAAGGCCCCAGACTCCTCATGGCCTCCCGCACCGAAAGGCCGACCACGTCCGGCATAGCGCCGGCGCCGCCGCCCAACTTCAATAAGACGACGCTGCCGGCGTCCGGAGGCGTGCCGCTATCCGCCGAGCTCCACAATACGCGTTCACCCTTACCTTCGAAACGCGCGCGGAGGCCCGCCGCCGTCAGCCGCCTTACCGCCGTGGACGCGGCGACGTCCCGGAACGTGGCGTCGGCGCGACTGCCGGCGGGCGGAGCCGCCAACGCCAACGTCCGGCCGCCCGCGGGAAGTATCCTCAACGCCGGTAAAATATCCGCGGCGACGCGGGCGCAAGCCGGCGCCGCCACCGTACCGCCGAAGACCTCGCCCCTCGGTCTCTTTACCGTAACGAATATAACGACGCGGGGGTCGTCGGCCGGGAAAATCCCCAAAAAAGAGGAATTGTATGCGCCCGGCACGTATCCCCGGCCGCTGGGAGCCGCGATTTCGGACGTTCCGGTCTTGCCGGCTATGCGGTAGCCGGGTAGCTGAGCCAACTTGCCGCCGCCCCGCTCGACGACGAGCGCCATCATCTGCCTTACCGCCGCCGCCGTCTCGGCGGAGACTACCCGCCGGTGAACCTCGGGTTTGAACCGGCGGAGCGTGCGACCGTTCTCGTCGACTACCGCCGAAACGAGCATCGGTTTGACGAGTACGCCGCCGTTGGCGAGGACGCAAGCAGCGGTAGCGATTTGTATGGGCGTTACCGAGAGCCCCTGGCCGAAGCTGGCGAACGCCCGGCCGAGCGGCCGGCTAAATTCGTCGTAACGAAGGATGCCGGGGTTCTCGGCCGGCAGCTCGACGCCGGTCCGCTCGCCGAACCCGAACTTACGCAGGTACTCGTAATAACGGCGGCCGCCCAACCTTTGGGCGATGAGGACCACGCCGATATTGCTCGAGCGTTCGATTATCTGCGACGTCGTAAGCGGCTCGGCACAGGGTTTAACGTCCGTTATCTTATATCGGCCCAAATGCAAAGCTTTAGAGCAATCGAAGATATCGCGCGTCGATACGACCCGTTCCTCCAAGGCCGCGGCCACCAGAAAAGGCTTCACGATCGACCCGGGCTCGAGGGCCGACGTGACGGCGTTGTTGCGCCAACAAGCGGGCGGGTACTCGCCGTAATCGTTGGGGTCGTACGCGGGACACGAGGCCAGCGCGAGTATTTCGCCGCTGCGGGGGTCCATCGCGACGACCGCGCCGGCTTCCGCGTTGTATCGTTCGCAGCACGCCCTCAGCTCGCGCTCCGCCACGTACTGACACCATCTATCGATGGTCAAGACACACCCCAAGCCGTTCATCGGCGGTACGAAGTTATCGGTCAGGTCGGGAAGGGTGCGTCCCGCGGCGTCGGCGCCGCCGTCGAAGTAGCCGGGCAAACCCTCGAGGTAAACGTCGAGGGTGTTTTCGGCGCCGGCGCGGGCGCCGTCGCGAGGGCCTACGTAACCCAGCACGTGGCACGCGAGCTCACCCTCGGGGTAGATCCGCCGCTCACAGGGGCGGGCGAAGACGCCGGTCAAGCCTATCGCCAACACTTCCGTCGCCTTACTCCTGGGTACTTCGCGGGCCAGCCACTCGCTCTCCGAAGCGGAAGCGCACTTACGCTCGAGCTCCGCCTCGTCGGCGTCCAGAACGGGGGCGAGCACTCTCGCCACCGCCTTGCGGTCCTGGATGAGTCGCGGTATGCAATAGACGTCGTAGACCGGCCTGCTCATCGCCAGCGGGCTCATACTGCGGTCGTAGATGACGCCGCGCGCCGCGGGGAGGTAGCTCTTCCCGTATTGCTGCTTGAACGCCGCTTCGGCGTAGAAATCGTGGTGCAGCACTTGAACCCACACCAAACGCACTAAAACGGCGCCGAAGACGACGACGAAGAACAAGTACAACGCGGCGAAACGTATTTTGCGGGCGGACCTCAATTCCCGTCCTCCACGATGATGACTTGGCCGGGCGCCGGCGGCTGCAACCCGAGTTTCTCGTGCGCGACTTCGTCGATCTCGGCCATCGAACGCCGCCGGTATAAGTCGGCCTTTAGCGTCACTTTCTCCTGGTACGCTTCGTCCAACTCGCGCTTAACGCGCGCCACTTCGTAATTGAGCTCGAGGATGGAGACGTATTGCCACAAATATAAAAACGCCAGCAGCAGGAGTCCGGAAATCGCGACGACGGCCCAAACGTAGAACCGCCGGCGCCGCTTAGGGCGACGCGCGACGTCGATGGTCGGGGGGCGATAACGCACCGTCGCCATATTAAACCTTCTCCGCTATGCGTAGGCGCGCGCTGCGGCTCCGCCGGTTGCGGCGCACCTCCGCCGCGGAAGGCCGCTGCGGCTTGGGCGTCACGAGCCGCAATTCGCCCACGGCGGCCGACGCCCGGAAAAACCTCTTGACGACCCGGTCCTCCAGCGAATGGTACGCGATTACGAACACGCGCGCCCCGGGCGCCGATATCCCCACCGCCATCGGCAAAGCCGCCTCGAGCGCGCCCAGCTCGTCGTTCACGAATATCCGCAAAGCCTGGAACGTCCGCGTCGCGGGGTGGATGCGGCCGCGGCGGCCGCCCGCCGCCCGGGCCACCACCTCGGCGAGGTCGCCGGCGTCTTCGAATGGAAGCCGCGCACGCCGGCTTACTATGGCGCGGGCGACGGCACGCGCACGCCGCTCCTCCCCCAGCTCGTGGATTATGTCCGCTAAATTTTTCTCGTCAAACGTGTTTACAACCTCGGCCGCGGTCAACTCCGACGGGTCGCCGTCGAAGCGCATATTGAGGGGGCCGGCCGCTTTGAAAGAAAAACCCCGGGTCTCGTCCGCGAGTTGTTCGCTCGAGAGGCCGAGGTCGAACAACACGTTGGTCACGCGGCCCGCGTACGGCGCCGCCACTTCAGCCAGCTTGACGAAAGAAACGTTGTGCAAAACCACGCGCGAACCGAAGGGAGCGAGGCACCGTCGCGCACGCGCCAACGCGTCGGCGTCGAGGTCCAGACCGACGTAGATATTATCGGGAGGTAAAACCTCCAGGAGCTTCGCGGCGTGGCCGCCGCCCCCCACCGTGGCGTCGACGCATACGCCGCCGTACCGCCGCACGGCCGCTTTAGCCACCTCCGCCGCCATCGCGGCCTGGTGGCGCGGTTCCGCGGCGCCCGCCTCGGGACTCACGGCGAGCGCGGAAATAGCGACGTCTTCCCAAACGGTAACCATGATTAGAATTTAATCCTATAGCGGGCGGCCATATCCTCGAAGGCCGCGACGGCCTCCGCCTCGTACGCCAACCACCGGTCAACGCTCCAAAGCTCGACGCGGTTGTACATGCCGTTAACGATGGCTTCCGCGCCGAGGCCGGCGTACTCCCGCAACGGCGCCGGGACCATAACGCGCCCCTGGCGGTCCGGCTCGCAATCGGCGGCGCGGCTCAGCAGCATCCTCGTTACGAGCCGCGCCTGGCGTTCCATAATGGGGAGTTCGAGGAGTTGGGGCTCGACGACCGCTTGCCAGTATTCCGCGGGGAAAAGGAACAGGCAACGCTCGAAGCCGACCGTAAGTTTGAACCGGCCGATGGCGTTGCCGGCGGCGTCGCGACGGAAGTTCGCCGGGACGCTGAGCCGGCCCTTCTCGTCGAGTGAGTGGCGGTATTGACCGTTGAACCCAAAAGACCAACGGCCTAAGTCCACGCCTACTTCCCGTTTGTCGTCGAATTCCGGCATATAAGTTATTTCTTAAGAGAACGTTCTATAGATTTTACCACAAATCACCACAATTTACCACCACGGACATTAAATCAAACCTGGGGATAGTTGTCAAGGAAAAAATGACTTTTTTATAAAAAAAAATTCGCCGCCAAAAAGGGGCGAAATCGCCTAAAAAACGGCACTTACGTAAACGGCGGTAACGCGGCTTCGAGTTAAACCCTACGGGGCGAGGCCGGCTCGAGTAAATCCTTCGTTGACGGTGCCGAGGTCGCGTTATATAATCGGGCCTGCCATCGTTAAAGCCCTTTATATTCAAACCTTTGCTTGAGGCGGACGAAGGAGAACTTTTAATATGGAATACCGCGTTTACGACGCCGGAAGGGACCAGGCCGCCGTCCACCGCATTTGGCGAGAGGTCGGTTGGATCGAGCCCGGAGACAAAAAACAAGGCCACGGGCTGGATATCTTCATCTCCTGCGGCCGGGCGCTCGTCGCCGACGTCGCCGGCGAGGCCGAGTGTATGGTTTCGACCGCGCCCGGAGATTTGCGTTATCTCGACGAGGACCTCCCGTTCTCGTGCGTCACGGCCGTCACGACCGGCCACGTCGCCCGCAAACGGGGCCTGGCCGGAAGGCTGACCGCCGAAGCGGTCGCCGCGGACGCCGCGGCCGGCGCGCTGGTCTCCGGCCTGGGGATGTTCGAGCAGGGCTACTACGACCGGCTTGGCTTCGGCTCCGGCGGATACGGCCACTGGTTATACTTCGACCCGGCGCATCTAACGGTGGACCTAGAACCCGCCCTCCCTCGCCGCATCACGGTCGACGATTGGGAAGAGGTACATGCCAACCGCTTACAGCGAGTTCGCGCCCACGGTTCGTGCAACCTGACGCCGCCGGAGTTCACCCGGGCGGAAATGATATGGTCAAAAAACGGATTCGGCCTGGGGTACGAAAGCGGGGACGGAGGGGAACTCGGCCACCACGTATGGCTATCGGCGGAATCGGGTGAAGCCGGACCGTACTACGTACAATGGCTCGCGTACCGGGACGCCCGGCAATTTCTCGAGCTAATGGCCCTCATCAAAAGCCTGGGCGACCAGGTCCGCCTCGTAAAGATAATCGAGCCGCCCGGCATCCAATTACAAGATCTCTTGCACCGGCCTTTCCAACTCCGCAATGCGACGCGCAAATCTAAATTCGAGAATACGATGCGGGCCCTGGCCTACTGGCAGATGCGGATCCTGGATTTACCGGCGTGCCTGGCCCGAACGAAACTGCCGGGGGACGAGTTGCGTTTCAACCTGGTGCTGTCCGACCCCATCGCGGACCTTCTGCCGGCGGAGGCGCCGTGGCGCGGCGTCGCCGGCGACTACGTCGTAACGCTGGGACCCTCGTCGGGGGCGGAGGGCGGCCTAGAGCCGTCGCTTCCCACCCTTACGGCTTCGGTAAACGCGTTTACGCGGATGTGGCTGGGCGTCCGGCCCGCGACGGGCCTGGCCGTCACCGACGATCTGGCCGGGCCGCGCTCGCTCCTGGAGGCGTTGGACGCCTTACTCCGGCTCCCCGACCCCAAACCCGATTGGGATTTCTAACGTTCGCGTATCACCCGTACCCCCCACCGAACCTACTCCCCCGTTAGCAAAATAAAAGCTGACGAAAAGCCTTATTCTACGGTATAGATGTTGTTTTTTTGAACGACATAAACATAAATCGGAAATATATTTGACTTTTATAATCATATATGATATTAATAACCTAAATACGCACACCCACACCCTTAACAGAAAGGACTATATCGATGGCGAGAAGTTGGTTTTCGCTAGTAGTGGTTTCTTTATGCGCCGCGGGCGTCGCGTTCGGCGCGCTGGGCGACATATTGGGTTCCTACCGGGCGCCGGCGAATAACATCCGCGGCCTTGCCCGGTCCGGGACGTACCTGCACGTACTCATCCACCCCAACAGGGTCTACAACCTGGATCCGGGGAACGGTTCGGTACGCGGTTCGTGGACCGTGCCGTCCAGCACCAGCAACCGAGGGCTCGCATATTCCGCGACCGGCCACGTCTGGGTAGGTTCGTACAATAACGACACCGTGTACAATTGCCATTGGATAACGGGGTCCGTGTACGGTTCCTGGCACGTCAACCACGACCCTTACGGCCTCGCCCCGCAGCAGACGGGAGACGGGGGCGCGGGTACTTCCGCGATATTCGTGAGCGACAGCGCGCCGAGTTACACCTGGCGCCATAGGTTATCGGACGGAAGCGTTCTCTCGTCCTTCCCTATGCCCAACTCCGACTACCGCGACATCACGTACGACCACCGGAACAACTTAATTTGGGGCGCGTACGGGCCTAACATATACGGCTATTCCGGTTCGGGCAGAGGGTCGATCGTCTCCTCGTTCGAGGCGCCGCCTTCCACTTCCTACGGCATGGCGTACTACAACTCGGAACTCTTCATCGGCTGTACCAACGGCTATATCTACCGCGTTAGTTGCCCGGCGACCGTCGGCGTCGCGCCCGCGTCGCTCGGGAAAGTCAGAGCGCTTTACCGTTAATCGGAAAATGCCTACAAAAGCCGCCCCCCGGGGCGGCTTTTCTTCACGGTTCCGCGGCACGGCCGGGCGTTTCCAGGTCGACCGAGGGGCAACCGCCGATTGACGCCGCACCGCCCGGTTGCTATAATCCCGCTCGTTATGAAGAGTAACCGCGTCGATACCGGCCGCCGCGCGCGGATTCACCGTTGGCTCTGGCTCGCGGTCGCCGCGGCGTTTTGGTTCTTCGCGGAGGGCCGCTACGTCGTCGGCGCCGCGGCTTGGCTCGCGCCGGTCTTTATGCTGCGGTGGCTACGCCGCGAACGCGTCGCCGTCGGCCTCCCCCTCGCCGTACTGGCGGCGGGCGCGGCCAATTTCTTCGCCTGGCGCGGCATAGCCGACGTAATGATGCCGGTTCACTGGTACGCCGCGCTCGCGGCCGCCGCCGCCTTCGTTTACCTGGCACCATATTTAGCCGACCGCGCCCTGGCCCCCCGGCTCCCGGGATTCGCTTCGACGCTGGTGTTTCCGGCGGCAATAGTAACGCTGGAATACGCGCTTTCGCTCGTCAGCCCGTTCCGCACCTGGAACGCCGTCGCCTACACGCAAGTGGATAACCTCCCGCTAATCCAAATCGCCTCCGTAACCGGCCTCTACGGCGTCAGCTTCGTCGTCGCCTGGTTCGGCGCCGTCGTCAACTGGGTATGGGAAAACGGCTTCGATTGGAACAGGGTAAAACGGGGCGTAATAACGTACGCGGTAATAGTGGCCGGCGTTATGCTGTTCGGCGGCGTCCGCCTCGCCGTTACCCGGGCCGACGAAACGGTACGCGTCGCCGGCATCACCGCACGGCCCTTTTTCCTGTCGGAACATCCCGAGCTGTGGGAACCGCTGCTCGCGGGCCACCCCTTCGACGACGACGAGACGGCCGCCTTCCGCACCGAAAACGCGGCTATAAACGACGACCTCTTCGCGCGGAGCCGACGAGAGGCCCGGGCGGGCGCTAAAATAGTTATATGGGGCGAAGCGGGCGCCCAACTTTTGGCCTCGGAGGAAAAAGCGCTCCTCGCCCGGGGCCGGGAGCTCGCCCGGGATGAACGTATCTACCTGGGGATGGCGCTCGCGACGCTCGAGCCGGGGACCGACAAGCCGGTCACGAATAAACTCGTACTCATCGACCCCGACGGCGCGGTCGTGTGGGATTACGTGAAATCTATTCCGGTGCCGGGGCCCGAGGCCGCCATAAGCCGACACGGCGACGGCCGCTTGCCGACGCTCGATACCGCGTACGGCCGTCTGGCCGGGGCCATTTGCTACGATATGGACTTCCCGGCGATGGTCCGCCAGGCGGGCCGCGCCGGGGCGGACATAATGCTCGTCCCGGCCCACGATTGGCGCGAGCTGGGCGACCTGCACGCCGACCTCGCCGTCTTTCGCGCCGTCGAGAACGGCTTTTCGCTCTTCCGGCCCGACAACGACGGCGTATCCGTCGCGGCCGACTACCTGGGCCGGACCGTCGCGAGAACGGATTACTTCGCCGGCGAGGACCCGGTAATAGTCGCCCATTTGCCGACGCGCGGCGTATGGACGCCCTATCCGCACATAGCCGACGTCTTCGCCTGGCTGGTCGCAGCGTTATTCGCGGTTTTAGTCGTCCAGGCATTTCGCCGAAAGCGGGAAATTCCCGAAAAATAGGCACCCCCTTTGTAGTGCCTAAAAGCTACCTCTTATCCCTATGCTGTAGTGCCCAACACGCCCTGATTTACCTGCTTTTTTAACCTAACCCAGGACCGCCTTTTTTACTAATAGCATATGAAAATTCTTATAACGGGAGCTGCCGGCAATCTGGGGTCCTTCCTGGCGCGCTATATAGGGGCGTCCGGCCACGAGCTAAATTTACTGGTCCATAGAAGGCCGGTTCCCGGCGATGTCGCCCGAATACCTGGTGCCGGCGTATTCCGCGGCGACCTGGGCCGCGCCGAGACGCTGGCCGAGCCTCTCCGAGGCGTCGACGCCGTCATACATTTCGCCGGCGTCCTCTTCAAACCTCGCCCCGAGAGGTTTTTGCCGGTAACGGACGTCCGGTACGTTCAAAACGTCGTGGACGCGGCCTTGGCCGCCGGCGTCGGTAAAATTATCCTGGTCAGCTTCCCGCACGTCGAGGGCGAATCTTCCCCTGACCACCCCGCACGCGGTACGTTGACGGGAAACCCGCCGTCCGTTCACGCGCGGACCCGGCTGGCGGCGGAGAAATATCTCTTCGCTTCTTGCGACGGGGCGGCCGCCGTTCCGGTCGTGCTCCGCCCTGGGATGATTTACGGCCGCGGCGTCCTGATGATCGAGGCGGCGAGGTGGCTCTCGAAGCGGCGTCTCCTAGCCGTGTGGCCCGAGCCGACTTGGGTTCACCTCCTCGCGCTCCCGGACTTCCTGGCCGCCGCGGCCGCGGCGATAGAAAAACCCGACGCCGCCGGCATCTACAATCTCGGCGACGACGGCCGACTTACCCTACAAGAATTCCTGGACGCCTTGGCGAAACGTTGGGGATACGCCCGGCCGCGCCGCCTCCCCCGGTGGACCTTCTACGTCGCGGCGAGTGCCGTCGAACTATTCGCGTCGGCGTTCGGGACCCGGGCGCCGCTGACGCGCGACTTCGTAAAAATAGGGATGGCGGACTATTACGGCGATACGTCGCGGATGAAGGCGGAGCTCATCCCCGCGTTGCAATACCCGACGCTCAAAGAAGGGTTCGTCCTATTGTAGGACGCGGCGGCCGGGGCGGTAGGCCGCGGGCCGTTTCCCTTTACTTGGCGCCGCAACTGAATTATAATCGCGCCGTATTTAAGCCGGTGGCCCGATTTGACTCCGGCCTCGGCGTCTACAGCTTAGTAGATTCCAGCGCCCGAGGAGGTCTTTAAATGCGCACTCGCGCCAGGCTCATGGTCACGGCCGCAGCGTCGGCCGCGCTCGCGTTTGCCGTCTTAACGTGCGGTTGTAACGGCGACGAAGACGGAACGCCGCCCGTCAACCCGGATAACGGCGGCTCCATAACCATAGACAGAATAACGTTTACCTGGAAGCCGGAAGGGAAAAACCTTAACGCGACGGTGAAAGCGCCGACGACGGGATGGGTTGCCGTAGGTTTCGACCCCGCGATCGCGATGAAGGATGCTAACCTGATAATCGGCTACGTTAAAGACGGCCAAGCGTTTATACGAGACGACTACGGTTCCACGCTCGTCAACCACAAAGCCGACGTGAACGGCGGCGGCCAAGACAACGTGACGAACAAGAGGGGGAAGGAGGAAGACGGCGTAACCGAGATAGGGTTCACGATCCCGCTCGACTCGGGCGACGAACGCGACCGCAAGCTCGTCGTAGGCCGGACGTACAAGGTCCTCTTCGCGTACGGCCCCGACGGCGCCGACAACTTTAAGAGCCAACACCATGTCCGTACGTGGACGCGTTTAAAAATTTAAAGGGCCGGTACGCTAGGAGTGGGAGCGAACCCGGTCGATAAGCGGCGTTTAATTAAACTACGTTCGAATCCTGCCTAAGAAGCGTACGTAAATTCTTTAAAGCACTGGACCGTTGACGACCGGAAAAAAATCCCTCGGTTTCTGGCCCGTCGTCGCCATCGGCGTCGGCGGGATGGTGGGCGGCGGCATCTTCGCGGTATTGGGGCTGGCGGTCCAGATGGCGGCCGGCGGGACGCCGATAGCGTTCGCGTTGGCCGGCGTTATCGCGCTCATTACGGCCTACTCCTACGCCCGGCTCGCGGTCGCGTACCCCCACGGCGCGGGGACCGTGGCGTACCTGGACCGCGCGTTCGGCCACGGGTACTTTACCGGGTCCGCGAACGTGCTGCTGTGGCTCAGCTACATCGTCACCCTCTCGCTGTACGCGTACGCCTTCGGCAGCTACGGCGCGAGCTTCTTCTCGGCCTCCGCCCAGCCCTTATTCAAACACGTTTTTATCAGCGCCGTCGTAATTTTAATGACGGCCCTGAACCTCCTCGGCGCCCAGGTTATAGGTAAGGCCGAGGTATGGATCGTCGTCTTTAAAATGGCCATCCTCTCACTCTTCGCCGTCGTAGGCCTGTGGGGCATCAACAGCGCCGGCTTCGCGCCCGCCACCTGGGCCGGCGGCCGGCAAATAGTCGCCGGCGGCATGGTCATCTTCGTCGCGTACGAGGGTTTCGAGCTTATCGCCAACGCCGCCGCCGACACCAAGGATGCAGCCCGAACCATCCCCCGCGCCCTCTTCTCCGCCGTCGGCTTCGTTATCTTTTTATACATCCTCATAGCCTTCGTAACGTTGGGCAACCTGCCCGTCCCCAAGATCGTAGCGGCCAAGGACTACGCGCTCGCCGTAGCGGCGGAGCAGTTCCTCGGTAAACCGGGCTTCGCCCTTATTGCGGTGGCGGCGCTGGCCTCCACCGCCTCCGCCATCAACGCCACGCTCTACGGCGTTACCCGTATGAGTTACGTCATCGCCAAAGACGGCGAGCTCCCGGCGGTATTGGAGAAGAAGATCTGGAAAAAACCGCTCGGGGGATTGCTAATATCGGCCGCCCTCACGCTGGCCATCGCGAACCTCTTCGACCTCTCCCGCATCGCCACCATCGGGAGCGCCGGTTTTCTAATCATCTTCGCCGCCGTCAACGCGGCCAACATCCGCTTGCGCAAATATACGCGCAGCACGACGTGGCTGCCGGCGTTGGGCATCCTCCTATGTCTGGGCGCGATGGGAGCGCTTATATGGGAGACGGCGAAGCTCGAGCCTCGCACGATCTGGGTCCTCGTCGGCCTGGTGGGCGCCGCGTTCGGCATCGAGGCCGCCTACCGTTGGGGTAAGGGCAGAACGATTAAATTGTAACGGTCTTATTAAACACTCGCCTGTAACCCCGCCCCTCTCCCCACTACCGTTGAAAATACCGCCGGAAAAAGCTATACTTAGCCGCGAGTTAAACCCGGCGTGCGGCCCGGGGCACGGGTGGGCGCCGGGGAAGGGGGCTAACGTGTTGAATATAATCGCGGCCTTGCGAGGCGCCGCGGGGGTTTCCGGCGCCGCCGTCGAGAAACAGGACAAGCCGATTTCCGTTACCCACACCCTTGGCGCGATGTTGGGTAAAATCGGCGAACTGGCCGGCGGGTACGAGTTAACCGAAACCGGTAAAGCGATATTACCAGGGTTGCTCTTTACGGCTATCGCCACGGCCGTACTCGTTTTATTGCTTCAAGGCTTCCGCAGAGTATTCCCGCTCGTCTACGCCAAACTCGAGTCCTGGCGCGACACCCGAATCCGGGCGATACAATTTCAACGCCTCGTCCTCCTCAGTTCCGACCGGGCCACCCACTTGCTCATAATCGCGGCCAAAACGGCCCGGCTCGTTTTAACCGTGACGGCGTTATTTATCTACGTCCTGCTCGCCTCCAGTTTCTTCAACGTTACGCGCGCCGCCGGGGCGAAAATCTACCACTTCATCGCCATGCCGATTTCGGCCGCCGTGCGGGCGTTCGTTTCCTACGTCCCGGAACTCCTATTCATCTGCCTCGTAATAGTCATCACCTTCTATTTTTCGAAACTCGTCAAGTTCGCGTTCGGCGCCCTCAACAGCGGGATGATAAGCCTCCGGGGGTTCCATCGGGAATGGGCCTGGCCTACTTATCAAATCGTCCGCTTCTTCATTATAATCGCCGCCGCCATAATAATACTCCCGTTCATCCCGGGTTCCGACTCGGGCGCGTTTAAAGGCATATCGGTTTTCGTCGGCCTCGTTTTCACTCTCGGTTCTACCTCGGCCGTCGCGAACGCGGTGGCCGGCGTCGTCTTGACGTATATGCGGCCCTTCAAACTCGGCGACCGCGTAAAAATCGCCGACACCGTCGGCGACGTCGTCGAAAAAACGATACTGGTAACCAGGGTTCGGACGATAAAAAACGTCGAAATTACGGTCCCGAACGCGATGGTCCTGGCAAACCACATTATCAACTTCAGCGCGGACGCCAAAGGCCGGGGGTTAATCCTCCATACCCAGGTTACCATCGGCTACGACGCGCCGTGGCGCCGGGTCCACGAAGCCCTTATCGCCGCGGCCCGGGCCACGCCTGATATCCTGGAGGAACCGGCGCCCTTCATCCTCCAAACGGCGTTGGACGACTTCTACGTCCGCTACGAACTTAACGCCTATACCAAAAAGCCCAACCTTATGGCGGGCATATACTCCGACCTCCACCAGAATATCCAGGACAAATGCAACGAGGCCGGCATCGAAATAACGTCGCCGCATTATTCCGCCCTGCGCGACGGCAACGCCGCGGCCGTCCCCCCCGACTACCTACCCCACGACTACCATTCCCCCTCGTTTAAAATAGCGCCTGGGGACGTCCTGAATAAAATAACACGGCGCCCGGAGCCGGACGGGCCGGCGTCCGACACCTAAACGCGACGCCGCCCGGGGCGGGGATACAAGAACCCCTTTCCCGAAACCGGGCGCGCGCGCGGAGCTAAGCCCGGAGGATAAACCGTGAACGACTTCTTCTCGCAGTGGACCCTTCACCCCACGGCCGAGAAAATAATTATCGTACTCGTCGGCGTCGTCGTTATCGGCATCCTCGTGCGCCTGTTGAAACGCCCCCTCACCGGCCACATCGACGATAAGGATACCCGGTACCGCGTTCGCAAGTTCGTGACGTTCGCCGGGTACGGCGCCGCCGTGATACTCGTCGCCGCGGTTTTCAACGACCGCCTCGGCGGCATGGCCGTCGTCCTCGGCGTAGCGGGTGCCGGCGTCGCCTTCGCGCTGCAAGAGGTCATCACCAGCGTGGCGGGATGGCTCGCCGTCTCGTTCGGCGGGTTCTATAAAACCGGAGACCGCATCCAGCTGGGCGGCATCAAGGGCGACGTTATAGACATCGGGATATTGCGAACCACCTTAATGGAGATTGGCGATTGGATTTCGGGGGACCAATACAGCGGCCGCGTCGTGCGCATCGCCAACAGCTTCGTCTTCAAGGAACCGGTATTCAATTACTCCGGCGACTTTCCCTTTCTATGGGACGAGGTAAAAATCCCCGTTAAATACGGCTCCGACCATAAACTGGCCCGGGAGATACTGGAGCGGGTAGCCGCCGACGTAAGCGGCGAATTCGTACCGGGCGCGCGGACGGCCTGGCGTGGCGTGGTCCGGAAATACCTGGTGGAGGACGCCCGCGTCGAACCGATGGTCATGATGACCGCTAACGACAATTGGCTCGAGTTCTACCTCCGTTACGTCGTGGACTTCAAGAAGCGCCGGACCGTTAAGACCGAACTTTTCGAACGCATCCTCGACGAGTTCGCGGCGACGGAAGGCCGCGTCGCCGTCGCGTCCACGACGCTGCAGCTAGTGGATATACCCCCGCTCAACGTTAACGTCGGGCAAAAAGCGGGACGGCGAAAGACGTAACCGAAACGGCCGCCGGCGGCGAGGGTGGTCCGTGGCAAAGAAAAACCCTTGCATAGGAGGGCTCGACGACGATGAAAAACAAAACTACCGTTCGTTGCGAATTGAGCGAACGGGACGTGCCCCCGCGAGACGCCGTCCCGGCGGATACGATTCCCGACGGCGTTGCGGACTTAATCTTACGGGAGTACCCCGCATGGAAACGCGGCGGATATATATGTCGTGACGTCCTGGCCCGCTACCGCACGGCGTACGTCCGCGACGTACTCGGCGTCGAAAGGGGCGAACTCTCGGCGTTGGACCAGGAAGTAGTCCGAAGCTTGGCCGAACAGGAATTATTAACCGAAAACCTCAACGCCGCTTTCGAAAGCAGGTTGACGTTTGGAAAGCGCGCCGCCGACCGCGTCGCCAACTACGCCGGGAGCTGGCGTTTTATTTCCGCTTTCGCCGGCGTGTTAATCTTATGGATTATCGCCAATTCGCTGTACCTCGTGTGGCGACCGTTCGACCCGTACCCGTTTATCCTCCTCAACCTCATTCTATCCTGCCTGGCCGCGATCCAGGCTCCCATCATTATGATGAGTCAAAACCGCCTCGAGGCCAAAGACCGGTTGCGGGCCGAATACGACTACAAGGTGAACCTCAAGGCCGAACTCGAGATCCGCAACCTCCACGAGAAAGTCGACCATCTCGTAAAACGCCAGTGGGAACGCCTCCTGGAAATCCAGCAGATCCAGATCGACCTTATGGATGAGCTGACGCGAAAAGCGCCGCCGAAACCCGGCGCCCGGCGCCGCCGGAAAACGCCGCCGCGTAAACCTTAACGGCAATACCTATAACAGTCGATAAAAAAGGCCTACCGGCCGCCAAGGGTATGAAACGTCACGGCACCAGCCCGGGTAAAAAAACCCGGCCGCGAGGCCGGGTCTTTAAAAGACATCTAAGGAAGCTATCGGAAGAGCGCCTTAACGCGTCCCAACGACGAGGGAGCCACTGCGACGCCGGCGTAGTCCTTGACCTCCACTTCGTAGACGCTATGGCCGCCGGATTTTATCCCGATGAACAACGATTCGTTCCCGCCGACGGCGTCGACGCGTCCTAAGCTAAGGCCCGTGATAAAGTTTACGGGCGGCTTCGTAAGGTGGATCTTATCCTCAAGCGTTCCTTCCATATCGAAGACGTATATATCGTAAAAGGGGTACATCCTCAAGAGGAATACGCGTCCCCAGCCTACCGCCAACCCCTCGTTGGCCTCTCCTACCGTCGCGAACACCTTCCACGAACTGCCGTCGTAACGAGCGACGCGGGCGTCGTCGGTACCGCCGTCCAGCGTGCGCACGTTGCTTGAGATGTATACGTCGTTCGTCTTCCCATCCACGGCGCAGCCGGCGGTGTAGCTCGGCTTACTGAAATAATCCGGAAGGCTCCCCTTGAGCGAACCGTCCCGCGGGTCTATAATTTTAGTATACGGCGAATAGTCGACGTCGTCGTTGACGACGAGGCATTTGACGCCGCCGTGTTCGTAGCCGTAGCCGATATCGAAGCAGCTCCCGACCGTCGGCGCCATCGCCGCCCACGGTTTAACCAGCTGGTGAGTCTCCGGGTCGAATTTGCAATACTTGCATTGGCGAGTAGTACCGGTAACCGGCCCCGCAGCCCAGATCTTGCCGTCTTCCGGGTCGTACGCCAGGCCGCCGACGACTATATTCTCGGTCGCCGGGATCTCGCCCCACCAAATGGTATCGCCGGGTGCGGCGAAGGCCGAGGCGACCATAGCTACGGCCGCGGCGCATACGTAGATAACCACCTTCATCTTCGTTCCCTCCTTTCTTATGCGGAATAGTAAAACAACTTTCCCCGTACGTCAACAGTTTCGAGCGGGCGTATTTCCTGCTATAGAAGACCCGGCCGCGGCCGCGTTTACTTTTTACCCTAGGCGTACCCTACGGCTACCCCTCCGTCTTGAGCACCGCCAGGAACGCCTCCTGCGGGACGGCGACGTTGCCCACCTGCTTCATCCGCTTCTTGCCGGCCTTCTGCTTTTCCAACAATTTCCGCTTCCGCGTAACGTCGCCGCCGTAGCACTTGGCGGTGACGTTCTTGCGCAGCGGCTTGATGGTTTCCCGGGCAATAACGCGCCGCACCGTAACGGCTACGGTAGTTACCAATCCAAACGCACGCCGTTTCCAGCCATATTTTATATCAATTCCCCCTAAATTTTGACATATTACAAACGCGTAACCTTGCGCCGCCGGCCATTCTATGTTAGAAATATAGAAACCTTCAGGGGGTGAAAACGACCTCGTGTCCCGCTTGTTAACCGTTTCCAACCGGCTTCCTTTAAGCGTAACCAAAAAGGGGGGCCAACTATCCTACGTGCCGAGCGTCGGCGGCCTGGCTACCGGCTTGGCTTCGTTTTACAAATCCCGTCCCAGCGCGTGGGTCGGGTGGCCCGGAATATCATCGGGCCGGATAGACGACGCCGAAAACAAAGACATTAGCAAAAAATTAGCCGGCGAAAACTGCCACCCTGTCTTCCTTTCCCGATACGAACTCGAGAACTATTACCACGGCTTCGCCAATAGGACGATCTGGCCGCTCTTCCATTACTTTCCGCTATATGCGAAATACGAAACGTCCTATTGGAACGTATACCAGCGCGTAAACGAGAAATTCCGCGACCTGGTCCTGGAAATCGCCGAGGCGGGCGACGAAATTTGGGTCCACGACTACCATTTAATGCTTCTGCCGCGCCTTATCCGGGAGGCCCGTCCCGAAGCCGCGGTCGGCTTTTTCCTCCACGTCCCGTTTCCCTCGTCCGAGATATTCCGTTTGCTCCCGTGGCGCGAGGAGATTTTGCAAGGTCTCCTGGGCGCGGACCTGATAGGGTTCCACACGCACGGCTACGTGCATCACCTCGTTAGCGCCGTCCGAAATATCTTAGGTTACGAGTACGCAAACGGTAAGATCGCCGCCGGCAATCGAGTGGTCAAAGTAGAGGCCTTCCCGATGGGCATCGACTTCGAACGTTGGGCGACGGCGAGGGAAGACGAAGCGGTACAAAAAGAGGCTGCGAAAGCCCACAAACAATTACGAGGGCGGAAGATAATTTTATCCGTCGACCGACTGGATTACACGAAGGGAATCCCGGAGCGCCTCGAGGCTTTCGAGCTCTTCCTCCAAAACAACCCCCAATACCGGGGTACGGTTACGTTGATTATGGTGGCGGTCCCATCGCGTACGGCTGTGGAAACGTACGCCCGCCTAAAAAAGCACGTCGACGAACTCGTGGGTAGGATCAACGGCGAATTCGGGACCGTGGGCTGGGTACCGATTTGGTACCTTTACCGCTCGCTGCCTTTTCATACCCTTGCCGCTTTTTACCAACTGGCGGACGTGGCGTTGGTAACGCCGCTGAGGGATGGCATGAACCTCATCGCGAAAGAGTTTTGCGCGACGAAAGCCGACGGCCGCGGCGTGCTGATACTCAGCGAATTGACCGGGGCCGCGCAAGAACTTGGCGAGGCACTCCTAGTAAACCCCAATAACAAAGAGGAGATCGCCTCCGCCCTCGCCAAGGCGTTGGCCATGCCCGAGGAGGACCAGAGACGGCGCGCCCAAGCCATGCGCCGCCGCCTAAGGCGCTACGATGTTACGAAATGGGCGGAGGAATTCGCCCGCGAGCTTAAACAAACGAAGAAGGAGCAAAGCGAATTGGCCACGCGCCGGCTGCCGCCGCGGGCGCGCGAAAAAATCGTCCGCGATTACGGCGCCGCCGCGAAGCGCCTCCTCCTACTCGACTACGACGGCACGTTGGTACTTTTTACGCGGAGGCCCGAACACGCAAAGCCCGACGGGGAGTTGCTAAGGCTCTTGGCCGCGCTCGCGCGCGACGAAAAGAACGAAGTAGTCGTCATGAGCGGCCGCGAATGCCAAACGCTTGAGGACTGGTTGGGCGCGCTGGGGCTCTCGTTCATAGCCGACCACGGCGCTTGGCTTAAGGAAGGCGGTAAAGATTGGTCGCTCGTCGAGCCGTTGCGCGACGACTGGAAAATTCGCATCAGGCATATAATCGAACGCTACGCGGACCGGACCCCGGGCTCGCACGTCGAAGAGAAAAACTTTTCCCTCGCGCTCCATTACCGCACCGCGGACCCGGAGCTCGCGGCGATGAGGACTGCCGAATTGAAAGGAGACCTATTCCACGAAACCGCCAACCTAAATTTAGAAATCCTGGAAGGCAATAGGGTAATCGAGGTCCGCAACGCGGGCGTAAACAAAGGCCGAGCGAGCCTGCGGTTCCTCAATAACAAGCCGTGGGATTTCATCCTGGCGATCGGCGACGACCGCACGGACGAAGACGTATTCGCCGTCCTACCCGGCGACGCGTACTCGATTAAGGTACGGCTCGAGCCGTCCCAAGCCCGGTTTAACCTAGACTCCGTGGCCGACGTCCGGGCCTTACTCAAAGAACTGGCGAGGTAACCCCATGCGAAGCTTAGCCGACTACCGACAAATCGTAGGCGACGACGTCATTCATTCCATATGCCTAAAGGCGAGAAACCTATACGGTAAACACGTCTTGCACCTCAACTCGACTTATCAAGGGGGAGGCGTCGCCGAAATGCTCGTCTCGCTACTGCCGTTGATGAACGACACCGGCCTCGACGCCGGCTGGCGTATCCTACACGGCCACCCCGACTTCTTCACCATCACCAAAAAATTCCACAACGCGCTACAGGGCGACGCCGTAAACTTAACGCCGATCAAAAAGCGTTTGTACGTGCAAGCCAACGAAGATTTTTCCGTCTACACTCATGTCGACCACGACTGCGTCATCATTCACGACCCGCAGCCGTTGCCGCTAATAATGTTCTACAAGAAAAGGCAGCCGTGGATATGGCGCTGCCATATTGACCTCTCGAGCCCCAACGCCGAGCTCTGGGAATACCTCAAACACTTTATAATAAAGTACGACGCCGTCGTAATCTCCAATCACGCCTACCGCAAAGACGACCTCCCGGTCGAACAACGCGTCGTCTATCCAGCGATCGACCCTCTCGCGCCCAAGAACATAAAGCTCTCGGAAAAAGACGTAACGAAGTACCTTAAGAAATTCGGTATCCCCACGGACAAACCCTTCATAACGCAGGTCTCACGATTCGACAAACACAAGGACCCTTCCGGCGCGATTCGCATATTTAAAAAGGTCCGCGACAACGTCGATTGCCGCCTAGTGTTGTGCGGCAGCATGGCTACCGACGACCCGGAGGCTTTAAAAATCTACGAGGCCCTCGAAGGAAAAGCTAAACGCCTCGTCGAAAACAAGGACGTTGTGTTAACGACAGTCGAAAACGACATCCTCGTAAATGTCCTCCAGACGACGGCCGCCGTCACCCTCCAAAAATCCAAAAAAGAGGGCTTCGGCCTTACCGTTACCGAGGCGCTGTGGAAGGGAAAACCGGTCGTGGCCTCCCGCGTAGGCGGCATCCCGCTCCAACTCGAGGACGGCGTAAACGGCTTTTTGCTCGAGCCGGACGACGAGGACGGCTTCGCCGACCGGATCGTGAAGGTTCTGGAAGACCCGTCGCTTGCCGGGGAGCTCGGCGCCCGCGGCCGCGAGACGGTCCGCGAGAAGTTCCTCATAACGCGCCTCGTGGCGGATCACCTGGACCTGCTGAACGACCTCCTCACCTAAAGCCCGCGTGAGGAGAAAGCTTAAGAATAAACCCGGCCGCTAAGCCGGGTTCGATTTGGTGTAAAACGCTATTCACCCCTACCGCTCCGTCCTGAGCACCGCCAGGAACGCCTCCTGCGGGACGGCGACGTTGCCCACCTGCTTCATCCGCTTCTTGCCGGCCTTCTGCTTTTCCAACAATTTCCGCTTCCGCGTAACGTCGCCGCCGTAGCACTTGGCGGTGACGTTCTTGCGCAGCGGCTTGATGGTTTCCCGGGCAATAACGCGCGAGCCGATGGCGGCCTGGATAATCACCTCGTACAGCTGGCGCGGGATCTCGCGGCGCAGCTTCGTGACGAGGTCCCGCCCCCGGCGCTCCGCCCGCTCCACGTGGACAATAACGCTCAACGCGTCCACCGGCTTGCCGTTGAGGAGGACGTCCAGTTTCACCATCTTGGAAGGCCGGTAGCCGGCGTGCTCGTAGTCGAGCGAGGCGTACCCCTGCGAGAGCGCCTTGAGGCGGTCGAAGAAGTCCACGATTATCTCGACCAGCGGCAGGCGGTACTTCACGGCGACGCGGTCGCCGGCGAAGAACTCCATGCTGACGTGCTCGCCGCGGCGGCTCTTCATCAGCTCGACAACCGGGCCGACGTACCGCGCCGGCGTGTAGACCGTGGCCTCGACGAACGGTTCGCCTATTATCTCGATCTCGGCCGGGTCCGGCAGCCTCGCCGGGTTTTCGACGTAGTGCGTCGCGCCGTCGCGCGTCGTCACCTCGTACGCCACGTGGGGCATCGTCGTGATGACCTCGAGCTCGTACTCGCGCTCGAGCCTCTCCCGCACGATGTCCATATGGAGCACGCCCAAAAAGCCGCACCGGAAGCCGAAACCCAACGCCGCCGATTCCTCCGCCTGCCAGCTCAGCGAGGCGTCGTTCAACGCCAGCTTCTCCAGGCCGCGGTTCAATAGGTCGTAGTCGTCGGCCTCCACCGGGAACAGCGAGGCGAAGACCATCGGCCGGACTTCGCGGTATCCCGGCAGCGGCTCCGCGACGCCCCCCTCGGCGTACGTTATGGTATCGCCGACGCGGGCTTCCGCAATCTCCTTCACGTTCGCCGCGACGTAGCCGACGTCGCCGGCAACCAGCTCGTCGACCGGCGCCATAGAAGGTTTGAATATACCTACTTCGTTGACCTCGTAGACGGCGTCGGAGGCCGTCAACTTTATCCGCGTACCCCGCGCCAGGACGCCGTCGACGACGCGGACGTACGCCAGGACGCCCCGGTGGGGGTCGTACTGCGCGTCGAAGATGAGCGCGCGCAACGGCGCCGCGGCGTCGCCCGCCGGCGGCGGGACTCGCGCGACCACCGCCTCCAAGAACTCGACGACGTTGGTCCCCTCTTTCGCCGATACGAGTACGGCGTCGCCGGCGTCGATGCCTACCACTTCCTCGAGCTCGTCGCGGGTGACGTCGACGTCGGCCGCGGCCAGGTCGATCTTGTTTATGGCCGGGACCAGGACGAGGTCGTTCTCTACCGCCAGCAGGGCGTTGGCCACCGTCTGCGCCTCGACGCCCTGGCTCGCGTCGACGAGCAGTACGGCGCCTTCGCACGCCGCGAGCGACCGCGAAACCTCGTACGTAAAATCGACGTGGCCGGGGGTATCTATAATATTGAACTTATATACGTTGCCGTCCCGGGCGCGGTAACGGAGGGTCACCGGGTGCATCTTGATAGTGATGCCCCGCTCGCGCTCGAGCGCCATAGCGTCGAGGAACTGCTCGCGCATTTGCCGCGGGTCGACCGCCGCCGTGACCTCGAGTATGCGGTCCATAAGCGTCGTCTTCCCGTGGTCAATATGCGCGACGATAGAGAAATTACGAACGAATCGCTGGCGTTTTACTTCCATAACTTCCCACGCCCTATCAACGCGCCGGCACGCGGGTTATATAGGTTCGCGGCGAGGACTTCAATAGGACGACGCCGCCCGTAGAATGCGAGCGGCGGGTACCGAATAAAAACGATAAAGCTATCCCCTAATATTATGATTGGGCACTACTACACCCACCGATTTCATAAACATTTAGTCGTTACGGCATCCCTAAAATGGGCACTACGCGTTATAACACAACTTATTGGCCTTTTCCCCAGATAACCTGGGCCAAAGTCCGCAAGATTATCTGCAGGTCAAACAATAACGACCAATTTTCTATATAGTACAAATCGTACTCGACGCGTTGCGCTATGGACGTGTTTCCGCGGAAGCCGTTGACCTGGGCCCAGCCGGTCATGCCGGACTTGACTTTATGCCGCTCGACGTAGCGCGGGACGTCGGAGGCGAACTTTTCCACGAAGTACGGCCGCTCGGGCCGCGGCCCCACTGCGGCCATATCGCCCTTGAGGACGTTGAGGAGTTGCGGGACCTCGTCGAGGGACGTGCGCCTGAGGAAACGGCCGAAGAGGGTAACGCGTTCGTCGTTGGCTTTGGCGAAAACCGGCCCCGTCTCCGCCTCGGCGTCTTGCCTCATCGAGCGGAACTTGAAGAGTTCGAACGTCCGACCGTCCTGCCCCACGCGCACTTGCCGATAGAGTACCGGCCCGGGCGACGTCATTTTGATGACCAGGGCGGTTACCGCCCACACCGGCGCGAAAGCCGCGAGTAAGGAAGTGGCGGCCACGACGTCCATAACGCGCTTTATGAAGCGGTTGAAACCGGTAAGGCGGAACTGCCTTAAGGCGAAGACCGGTATTCCCAACGCCTCGTCGGCGTAAACCTTCGACGTCATAAGTTCCAACGTCGACGGCAACATTCTAACCTCGACGCCCTTGATATCACATTCCAGCACCAGGTCCAACAAAACCTGGTCGGGGACGTCACCGCCGAAAAATACTACCGCCACTCTTTCACGCCCGACGACTTCGAAGAAATCCTCCAAGTCGCCCAAAACCTTACAACCCTTTTCCGCCTCGCCCCCCGCCCGTATCACGCCCACGAGGTAGTAGTCGCTGGCGGGGCCGTCCAGTAAACGCTTGCAGAGCTCGTTCGCCGCGACGGACGTCCCCACGACCAACGTCCGCTTCGCCCCCACCCCTCTCTTCAGAAGGTACCCGCGTACGTACACCGCCGCGGCACGCGCCACGCACAACCCCATAAAAGCGAAAACCGCGGCGACGGCCAATACCAACCGCGAGTAAGAAAACCCGCGATATACGAATCCTACCCCGCCGAGAAAAACCGACCCCAACAGAACGCCGCCCAGCAACGCGAAAACCGTGTCCCAGCCGAAATTCCGGCCGCGGCGACCGTAAAGGTCGAGCGCTTTCAGTATCGTCAGCCAGAGCACCACCACCACCGGCAACGGATACAAATACGGCTCGAACGGCGGCCGACCTATACCGGGCAACATGGGCAGCAGGCCGAACCTGAAGAAGTACGCCCCGGCGAAAGCGACCACTATTACCAGCGCGTCCAACAGAGCCAATATTAAAGCGAACGCCAACGGTTCTCCTCTACGGCTTATCCAGCGGCTTGGGCGCCAGTATTACTTCCTTCTTCTCGAGCCGGTCGACCTCCCGGCAGAATTTAACGAATTTCTTATAGTCGCCGGGCGATATGTCACCCTGGTCGATAAACAACCGGCGCTTTATAATCAACCTATCTCCCTCCAACCCCAGCTCGAGCGTATACTCGGACTTAGGCCCCCGTAAATGTTCGTCGCCGGGCATCCAACGGACTCCGTACCCGCGCGGTATTTTCACGCGGACGTCGTCGACCCAAGCCTCCGGCCTTTCGATGCGGAGCGGGTATCGCCTCTTCTCGGCGCTTATGAAGACCTGGGCCAAAGTGAGCTCGTACGGTACCACGCGTACCGCCAAGTCACCGCCCCGTACGCGAGCGAAATTGGGAACGCTCCCCTCGAAGTTCAACGCGAACTCGCCGCTCAGGTCGTAGAGGTTATCGAAGCTATAACCGTCTATCGTCGCCGCGGCGAAAATTCGCGACAGGCTCACTTCGACGTTGGCCTCCTGCTCCTCGGGGTTGGTGAAGCTCTCACGGTACGCGCCGCGTAAGCCGCGGTACGCGCGCCGCCCTTTAAACGTCGCGCCGCCGCTCCAATCGAGCTCGAGATCCATTTCAAGGGCGATGCTGTCTTCCTCGAACGGACCGGTAGGAACGCGCCCTATCTCGAAACCCTCGTCGTCAACTATGAGCGCCGGTTTGCCGTAGGCCGCGGTCCACACGTCGCCGAAGGCAAACGTGTCCAACAGCGGGTCGGCGTACGTCCCTTGGGCCCCGAGCGTCGGGAAATAGACTAAAACAGTATCGAATAATTCCGGCGTCACCACGTCCCATTCGTTTTTCGAACCGCCGGTCCCCACTAACGCCAGTTTCACCGGGATACCGAGCTCGCGGCACAACGCCACGATAAGCACTCCGCGGTCTACCGTACGGCCGCGGCCGCGGAAAGCGGTGAGCCGCGCCGGCGCCGGGTAGTACACGCTACCGCCCGAGCTCTCAACCTCGCGCAATACGAAGTAATACACGGCGGCCGCCCGGGCGGCATCGCCGCCTTCGGGCAACTCCACCACGGCTAAACGCTTCCGTAAAAAATCGTCGACGTCGAACTTCCCGAACAACTCGCCCCGGTACCATTCCGCCACCGTATCGACGTCCGACATCGTCGTGACGCGAACGTACGGCGCGTACGCTTCCTTGGCCGGCATCATCGGTTCCTCTACTATCGCCGGCACGTCGCGCCGTTGGAATATGTACGCCGTACGGCCGTCGCCGCGGACGCGCTTCGCCTTCAGCCGTTGGTTGCCGGCCTTAAATTCTAAACGGTCGCCCGCCGGAAAATCGTCGCCGACGACGACGGCGAAACGGGTGGACAACAGCGCCTCGCCCAATTCCGCCATATAGAACGGCTGGGAATAATATTGCAGCAGGTTGAATATCATACGTTTGTTTATATTCAGGTCGTACGCGACTTCCAGAACGGCGCCCGGGACGACACGCTCCATAGATATGACTTTGTAGCCGTCCGAATCCTTAATCGAAACCGCGTCCACGACATCGCCCGAGGCCGCGTGGGTTCGCGCCTCGACGATCTCGGTCCCGGCGCCGGACATAACCGTTATCTCGCCCCAGCGTTCGCGCCCGGCGTCGCTCACTATCTCCATAAGGTTATGGTTCGATTCGCGGAAAGTGAAGTCGTTATTCAAATAGACGACCGACTGGTCGAGGAGCATAACCGAATCCGCGCGCGGGTAATCGCCGTCCTCCACTTTCTTTTGCAATAAATCGTCGACTTCGACGGAAAGAGCCTTGGCGACGGCGTCGGCGGGGATAGCCCCTTCCCGCTCCAAATAGTGCCGCGTGCGGAAGTCGCTGACGTCCAACGCCAGCGCTTCGCGTAAGACGCCGAAAGCATCCTCGCCGGCGCCCAGGCTGCGCAGATAGTAACCCCACTGGCGCCTTATCTCCGCCGAACGCGGCAGCGCCGCGGCCCCTTTCTCGAACCACTCCAACGCGGCGCCTTCGTCGCCCCGCCGCGCCGCCAGGTCCGCCATCCCGAGATACGCGTCCTCATCGTAAGGGTCGAAAGCGAGAATCTCGCGGTAGTGCGCCGCCGCCTTTTCCGGTTGGCCGAGGAAGAGGTACGCTTCGGCCAGTTTCGCGCGCGCGTACGCGTCGTCGGCCTTGACGGCGACGTACTTCTCATAGTAATCGACCGCGCGCGCCGTATTGTCGTTATCATAATAGAAATCGCCCAGCTGCAACAACGCGCGGTGGGCGGCCGGGTTGATATTTAACGCTCTCTCGCCTTGCCGGAGGAGCTCTGCGTCCCAACCCTCGCGCGCGGCTATGTCGACCAGGCCGCATACGGAAGACACGTACGCCGGGTTCGCTCGCAACGTCTCCCGGTAATAATCCACCGCTTCGTCTCTTTTTCCCTCGTACGACGCGAATACGGCGAGCTCTTCGGTGGCGACGACGCAGGCCGGGTCCTCCGCCCGGGCGCGCCTGAGTTGGGACTTCGCGTCGGCTAGATTGTACTCGCCGCCGGCCAGGATGCGGCCGTATGCGCCGGCGACGTAGAAGAACGCGCACGACGGCGCCGCAGCCAACGCGTCGTCGATTTCGTCGACGCCGTCCCCGTACGCTCCGACCGCGAATTCGTCCAACGCGCGGTAGAACCGGGCCAAAGTCCCGTCGGGCGTCGGCGCCGGATTATCCGCCAGAGACGACGCCGGCAATCCGCCCTCGGCGAAGTCGTCCTGTTCGACCGCTACGGCGACGGGCGCCAGGTCGGACGTTCGCAAGAACCTCGCCTTGAAAGCCCATTCGCCGTCGGTATCGAAGAGCGGGTCGTTGTTCTTGAGAGTTTTAACCAACAGCCGTTGACGGCCGCCGGCGGCCTTGAACTTGCCGCGGTGGAGTGAACTACTCGGGCCGTCGCCGGGATGATTCGATAGTACGTCCACGCCGCCCAGGAAGGCTCGGAACCAATCGTCGCTCTGTACCTCCAACCAATATTCCCCCGCCGGAAGCTCGAAGACGGCCGTAACGTACGCGACGCCTACGTTGGAGCCCAACGTACCGCCGACGTCGATTAGGCCGAATCGTCCCTCCCCGCGCCGCCACGCCGCTTCGCCCAGCGTGACCGGCGGCGCCGGCGTTAAACTCTCCTCGGGCTTAAACCGATGGTCGATGTCGGCCAAGCCGTACTCGTTGAAGATGCCGCACAGCGCGACGTCGCCGACGTAACCGCGCTCGCGCGCCAGCGCCGCCGCATCCTCCCAGCGGCCGAACTGCAGCAGGAGGGTCTCCGCGGTGCGCTGCGCCGCGTCGCGCGTAGCCGGCGGGCACCCCGGCCTCGCCGCGAGCTCCAGTAAGAAGTCGGGCGCTTCGTAGTACGTGGGGACGACGCCGTCGAAAAACCTCAACGTCGAAACGAGCGCCCCGGCGGCGTCGCCGTCCGGATAAAGCTCGAGGTACCGACGCCAGTAAGAGAAAGCCTCGTCTATCCGCCCCTGCGTGAAATCGAGCCAGGCGGCCCCCTCCAGCGCCGCGGCGTCGTCGGCGTCCGCCGCCAGCGCCCGGGCGAAGAATTCGCGGGCTTGCGCTTCGTCGCCGACGTAGACCATAGCCAGCCACCCGGCGCGGCCCCACTGCCCCGCGGCGCTCGCCGCCGCCAACGCCGAGGGTGCGTCGGCCGCGTCGTCCACGCCCAGGAATTCGTCCGAGACGCCGCCGACCGGCGCCGCGGCCAGTATGCACGCGAAAATTAAAATTATCCTCAAGCCGGTTCTCGCCTTTTAATCAAGCAACGTCCATTTGTATTTTTATTAAACCTGAATACTACGATATACTTTTTTACGTGGCAAGCGAAACCGGAGTGGCGCGTTAATCCCCTCCGCCCGCACGAACTAACGCTGTGGCCCTCAATGCCGCTTGTGGGGGGCCTCGAAAACCGACTGTTCTTTGGCGATATCCAGGACCGCGTCGCGGCTATCGCCGCGGCCTACGTGCCGTGCGGCCAACAGGCCCATTTTAATCGAATGGTCCATATTGTTGTAGCGGAAAAGGCCCCCCCGCCCCACCGTCAACAAGTTCTCCATAGGCCAAACGAATTCCAAAACCGCGCCGAGCTTTTCCCGGTAGCCGAGGTCGTATACCGGATACGAGTACTCGCTGAACGAGCTCCGGTACGCGTCGACGTCGGCCGCGACGTCGAGCCCTACGGCCGCCAGGTCCGCGAGGCAAACCTCCTTAACCTCCTCGTCGGACATACGCCACTTCTCGTCGCCGGCGTCGCACGATATCTCGAGTTCCAGAGCCGACTTGCCCGGCGGGCAAAGCGACGGCGACCAGTTCCGTAAATCCTGGATGCGGAAGAAGAAATACTCCGGCTCAGGTACGTAGACCCAGGTATTGTCCGTTAGGGCCGGGCGGTTTACCACCAAATTTAAAAACCTCAAGCCGCGAAAAGCCATTCCGCGCGCGGCGGCCAAGACGTCGCCTCCGCCGGGGGGACGGACCATCTCCGCCAGCCGCGGCAACGGCGCCGTAGATACCACGAAGTCGGCGCTCTCGAAGCCGTCGCGGCCGTTCTGCCGGAGGGCGACGCCGACGACGCGGCCGCCCTCCCGCCGCACCTCGTAAACGTCCGCGTTCAGCCTGATCTCGGCGCCCGCGGCCCGGGCGCGCTCCGCCAACGTCTCGTACATTCGCCCTATGCCGCCGCGCGGATAATGGAACTCCGCAGCGTACGTCTTGGGCTTTTCCTTCTTTATCTTCAACAGCAGTAAAAATACGTCCCACAGGTTCAATAGCGAAATGCGCTGCGCGGCCCAATCCGCCGATATCTCCGACGGCGGCCGGCCCCAAAGTTTCCGTGTATAGGGGCCGAAGTAGATCTCGTAAAGCGTCCGTCCGAAACGATTAACTACCCAATCTTCGAAGGAGACGTCGGCTCGAGGCGCGAGCCGCTGCCGCGCCGCGGCCCAGAGGTAATCGACCCCCGCCCGGGCGGCCGTCAGGGGGTTCATCCGGAAAAGCAGGTTCTTGAAATCCAGCGGGTACGCGAAATCCTTGCCCCAAAGGCGGATAGTGCTCTTGCGCCGCCTGAGCTCGAGGTCGTCCCCCATCAGCTCGAAGACGTAATCCCGGACCTCCTCGTCCCTCGTGAAGAAACGGTGGCCGCCGAGGTCGAAGGTCGCGCCGCCGAAGGAAACGGTCCGGCACAGGCCGCCGACGCGGTCCTGCGCCTCCAACACCAATACGTCGAGGCCAGCGGCCGCGAGTCGGTCCGCGCAGGCGAGGCCCGCGGGCCCGGCGCCTATAACGATAACGCTTTTGTTTTTCTTCAAATCCGTCTTTAATTCGAGCGATAGGCCAACGTCGGTCGCGCCGGGAGAAGAAGCGTCGCGACGCAGCGAACTCGGCCGAATACGAAGTCGGTATAAAGCCACCGTCGGGCGAGCCGGCCGCGCCGCGCGTTTATTTCGCCCAGGATTTCGATTCCGGCCTATCGGAGAAATTGAACGGCCTTACTTCGACCCGGTCGCCGGCGGTTCTTTGTAGCTTGCAACGTCGACTTCGGCCTTCAACAACGCTATGTCGCCGCCCTTTTCCGAAGGGGCGTAATCGGACGTGAATTTCAGGCCCGCCGTCTTCCCGCCCGGAGGCACCAACTCGTCGACCGTAAAATCGTGCCTCTCTACGATTTCGTTGCCGGGCCCGACGAGCTTCACGTACAAAGTCCCCCTCCACGCGTAGTCGGAGCCGTTGACGGCGCTGACGGTCCAATCGTAGCGGCCGCCGACTTCCCGCACGTCGTCGACGGTAACGACGTAACGGGCGGCCACCGCGGTCGCGACCAGGTCCGCGCCGGTGACGGGTTGTTTAGGCGGCGCCCCGCAGGCCAGCAAAATAAAACAGGCCAACGCGGCCGTTATGAAGACGGATACCTTACCCATCGTGGGACCTCCGTATATAAATATAAGGTCTAATTAACGCCCAACAGCGTCGCCGCCGCCGCCGGGACGCGTTCCCAGAAGCCGAAGTCGCCGACGACGTATTCCACCGGCGCGTCCTTCGCGAGGTTACCTTCCGAACGCGCGTAGTTTATGGCATCCTCAAGGCCGCCCAGTCCGTCTATAAGGCCGACCTCTTTCGCCCGCTCGCCGGTGTAAATGCGGCCGCCGGCCAATTCCTCAAGCCGGGGAAGGTCCATACCGCGCGCCTCGGCGACGATATTCATAAACCTAACGTATATATCCCGGGTTATTCCGGCTACCCACGCTTCTTCCTCTTCCGTCCAATGACGGTGGTACGTAAGCGCGTCCGCGTGCTCGTGCGATTTCACCGGTACGCGCGTTATGCCGTACTTCCGATAGAATTCTTCCAGGGCGGGCTTGGCGAACACGACGCCTATGGAGCCGGTTAGCGTCGCGGGGTCGGCGAAAATGCGCCCGGCGCCGCACGCGATAAAATACCCGCCCGAGGCCGCCAGGTCGCTCATAGAGGCGACGACCGGCTTACCGCTCTCGCGGCACTTTACCATTTCCCGGAAGATATTCTCGGAGGCCAGCGCTTCGCCGCCGCCGGAGTCCACCCGCAGCACGACGGCTCCTACGTCCGCGTCCTCGCGCGCCTCCCGCAACTGGCCCACGACGGTATCCTCGCCTATGGTCCGGCCGCCCGTTATAAACGAGCGCCCGCTTCTCCCCGGCACGATGGACCCTTCGGCTATAATAACCCGTACCGACTTGGGTTTGCCCCACTCCCGCCGCCAGGGCCGGCGCAGCGAAACGCTCGTCGTGGGGAGTTCGTCGTCGCCGTCTCCGCGCGCGATAATCTCTTTGAAATCCTCGTACCGCGCGATCTCGTCTACCAGGCCGGCGTCGCGGCACGCCGCCGCGGTCGAGGGCGGCCCCTCGCAAAGCTCCCGCAATCGCTCCGCCGTCAAGCCGCGGTCGGCGGCGACGTCCGAAATAAATTGGCGGTAGCTGCCGTCGACGATCTCGCGGACTTCCTCTTCCATCGCCGGCGTGGGGTCGTCGCCGATTATGTGGAACGCTCCCTTATAATCGCCGGCGGTCACATAATCCCATTCCACGCCGTAGCGTTCCGTCAGCTTGGTAACGCGCCACATCGTCAAGTAGGTACCGACGCCGCCGAAGTAACCGCCGGGCGGCATCGCGACGACGTCGGCGGCCGACGCTATGTAATACCCGGCGGGCCGATTGACGTCCTCAATATAGGCGTAAACCTTTTTACCCGCGCCGCGGACCTTCTTTATCTCCGCCCGAACCTCCTGGGCCAAAGCGCTGATACCCGGGCCGAAGCCGGTATCCACGTTGCGGACCCGGACCAGTATCCCCTTAATATTATCGTCCTCGCGGGCGAGTCCAAGCCGCCGGACCAAGTCCCGGCCGCTCGTCCCCCGCCCGCCCAAGAGCGAAAAGCCGCGTTCGGTCTCCACCAGGTCGCCGGCGAGCTCGAACTCGGCGTAGTGGTCGCGCGGCGTAAATACCGAACGCCGCCGCTCGAGGTTGAATCGGCCGCCGGCATTATCGCCGCTATATTCGCCCCCTTCGTCGAAACGGGCGGCGTAGGCTACGCCGCCGTACGACAGCTCCACGCTCAGGCCGACGCCGAAATTCCGGTCGTCGTCCACCTCGGCGCCCAGCGTTATGCCGTCCAGTATTTCGACGTCGACGCCGCCGCGGACGCTCATCTCGTCCAGCGGGTCGCGCTCACGCCAACCGGCGTCGCAGCTCAGCGTCAGACGCTGCCAGCCGGGCCGGACGCCCACCGCCGCCACGTACGTCCGCCCTTCCACCCGACGCAAGAACCTAGGCTCGTTCAAATTGCGGCCCGCGGCGCCGAACGAGATGAACCGGTTGGGCCGGAGCAGCAGGCCGGCGTCGACGGTCCACGCGGAGGTGAGGTACGGCTTCGAGGCCGCGAGGCGGTTGACGCCCGCACCCACGCCGACCCATCGGTACACCGTCCCGCCGAACGTCCAGCTGAACCGGCTGGCGCGGATGTTCTCGTCGCGCGCGTACGTCCAGTCGTAGCCGAAGCCGCCCAGCACCGTGTCGAGGTAGCCGTGGTAGTTCTCGGGGCCGAGATCTTGTACGTATCGAGAAAAGTAACCGTTGAAGCCGTGGCCCGCGGCCAGCCCCGCGGGGTTCAACGCGACGCTCGTGGCGTCGTCGGCGACCGCCGCCGAGCCGCCGGCGCCGAAGAACGGCGGCTCCCAGTACGAATATACGTCGAACGCGCCCGCCGCGGACGCGCTTAAAATAATTATCAAAACCAACCCGGCCGTTTTTCTCATGCCGCAACCTCCTTTCGAACAAGGGCGACGGCGGTATAGTAGCTTAATATCCCGTTTTCCGCAACCCGTTACGTACCTCGCGCCGCGGCCTACCGCAAATCCATTTTCCTTGACTAAACCCGCGCCCGATAATATATTCACGTATATTTAACCGTTACCAGAGGCCGAGATGAACCGCGTCGTCGCTTCCAACCGCCGGGCCCGCTACGACTACGAGATATTGCAAACGTACGATGCCGGCCTCGTCCTCGCCGGCGCCGAAGTCAAATCGTTGCGCGCGGGCCGAGCCTCGCTGGGCGACGCGTACGCGGCGCCGGAGGGCGGCGAGATATTCCTGTACAACCTCCACATCGCGCGGTACGACAAGAGCGCGGCGTACCCCCTCGACACCCGGCGGCCGCGTAAGCTACTCCTCAGTCGCGCCGAGATAAACCGCATCGCCCGCGCGGTAGCGCAAAAAGGCGTAACCCTCGTACCGTTAAAAATATATTTTTCAAGAGGTTACGCGAAAGTCGAGATCGGCCTTGCCCGGGGCAAAAGAAAATATGACAAACGCGACAAAATCCTTGAGGAAGACGAAATTAAACTGGAGCGGCGGCGCCGCACGAAGAAGAATGGAACCAGGTAAAATGCAGGCTTTTAAAACCGCGTGCTCGCGGCTAGTTGTCGCCGCGGCGGCCGCGGCCGCGTTCGTTCCCGCCGCGGCCGGCGCCGCCAACCACGTGACCGGCCTTACGGTGCGGAACTACACGGACTACACCGCCGTTATCGTCAAACTCCAAAAGCCATCCTTATTTAAAGTTAGCGCAACCAAGGACGGCCGGTTGGCGCTGGTTATCGATAACTGCGCCGTCTCGCCGTCCGCCGCCAAGCTGGACGAGCCGGTGGGCGTCGTGAACAAGGTAACGTCGGCCACGGCCGGAGGGCGGGCGTACATCTACGTTACGCCCGGCAAAGACGCCAAAAACTACGAGGGGAAGGCGCTTAAAAGCCCGCCCCGAATATTTTTCAAAATATATAAAAAGCCGACGACCGCCAAAACGCCCGAGAAGACGCCGGAACCTATTAAAGAAAAACCGGTCGTCGCGGCCAAGGGCGAATTCCCGACGTCGGCCAAAGAAATAAAACCGGACACGACGCCGACGATAATAGATACCATATGCATAGACCCCGGCCACGGCGGCCGCTTCAGCGGCGCCGAGGGACCCGACCGCTCGCTCGAGAAGGACGTCAACCTCGACATTTCGCTCCGCCTCGCCCGCCTGCTGCACGACAAGCTCGGCGTCCGCGTCGTAATGACCCGCATCGACGACAGCCACGTTTACATGCGCGACCGCACCGGCCTGGCCAACGCCGTCAACGCCGACCTCTTTATTGACCTCCACAACAACGCCGTACTCAACGCCAAGGTCGGCGGGACCGAGACCTATTTCCTCTCCCAATCCTGGAACGACTGGGAACGCGCCGCCACCATAGCCGAGAACCAAGACTTCCTGGCCGAAAACCCGAACTTCGCCGCCGACCCCGCCAGCCTTAACTTCATCCTCTCGCTGCTCGCCCAGAACGAGTACCTCCAGGAGTCGTCGGAGCTCGCGCACTGCTGCCAGGATAAGTTGATTAAAAACCTCGGCCTACGCGACCGCGGCGTCAAGCAAGCGCCGTTCTTCGTCCTCGTCGGCTGCGAGATGCCGTCGATTCTGTTGGAGATCGCGTTCATATCGAACGCGCACGAAGAGGACTTGTTGAACGACCCGTCGTGGCAGCAAAAAGCCGCGGAAGCGGTCTTCGAAGGAATAAAAGAATATAAGGACGCGTACGAGAAGAAAATGGGCGCGGGCGGCCGTTAACGCCCGATTATGAGCGGAATAGAAATTCTGATAGCCGTCGTCGGCGTAATCGTACTCTTCGCGGTGGCCGCGGCGCTCTGGCTCGGCCGCGGCTCGCTGCACCGCCTGGAGGATAACGTCACCCGGGCGCAGGGCTCGGGCGCTTCCGCCGCCGACGTCACCGCGTTGCGCCAGGCGATGGACGCTCGCCTTGACAGCTTCACCAACCTGCTGGCCAACACCACCCGGAGCATCAGTCAACAACTGGCCAGCGCCGGCGACACGATAGCCTCCGTCCAGCAGGGCGTGGGCGAGATCCGCGAGTCGTCGAGCCGCGTAATCGAGCTAGGTCGCGACATCAAAAGGCTCGAGGAGCTGCTGCGGCCGCCCAAAGCACGGGGCGCGGTCGGCGAAATCCTCCTCGAAAACGTTCTCGCCCAACTATTACACCCCTCGCAGTACCACCGCCAGTTCCCGCTGGCCGGCTCGCTCGTCGACTTCGTAGTGAAAATCGGCGACAGGTACGTCCCGGTGGACGCCAAGTTCCCGTTGGAGAGCTTCGAACGTATGATAAACGCCCCCGAAGAGGAGCGGCCCGGTTTGCGGCGGGACTTCGCCCGGGCGGTTAAAGGTAAAATCGACGACATCGCCGCCAAGTACATCCGGCCTGACCTCGGGACGTACGACTTCGCGCTGATGTACTTGCCGTCCGAGAATATCTACTACCAGACGGCGGTGGCCGACACCGATCTCTTCGAATACGGCGCGGGCCGGCGGGTCTTCCCCGTTTCGCCGTCGACGGTATACCTGTACCTCGTCACGGTTGCGCTCGGCCTGCAGGGGATGGCGCTCGAGGGGAAGGCGGCGGCGGTGGTCGTCGAGCTGCGCCGGCTGGCCGACGAGCTGAATAAATTCCAAGAACTGTTCCGGGTAACGGGCAAACACCTCCGCGACGCCGGCAACAAATACGACGAAGCGAGCCGGGCGTTGGCCGGTTTCCAGGACCGGCTGGCCGCGGCCGGGCAGATGGGGAAAGAAGAGGGGGCCGAAGCTCTAGCCGGCGACGAGGGGCCGCAGCTCTTCGGCCAGTAATCCTATAATGGTTAAAAACGACTCACGGAGGTTTTGGAAGACGGCCACGGCCGTTATCGCGCTGGCGGCGCTGGCGGCGCTCGTCTGGGGCGCCTACCGCTACCGCGGCGTAATACTCTCACATATAACGCCGAAGGCCGAAGAAGAGGAAGCCCCGGCGGCCGACGCCGAGGCCGCGGATATCTTCTTCGCCGACGAGGAATATACGAAACTGGTCGCCGAGCGGCACGACGTCGGCCCGGCCGAGACGGCTGAGGAGCGAGCCCGCCTCGTCGTCGCCGCGCTTATCGGCGGCCCGCGCTCGCCCTCTCTCTCGCCCACTATCCCCGACGACGCTCAATTGAAGTCGGTCTTCATACGGGACGGCGTGGCTCTCCTAAACTTCGACGAACACATACGGTCGAAACGCTTCGGCTCGACCGGCGAGCTGTTCGCGCTGAACTCGCTCTACCGCACCGTTACCGCCAACGTCGCGGAGGTCGACGGCGTAGTTGTCCTCGTTGAAGGCCGCGCGTACCGGACGCTGGCGGGCGAAGGCGGCCACGTCGCCTCAGCCTTCCCCATCTACGGCGAACTCGGCCGCTACGTCTATCCCCCGCCCGAGGAGCGGTCCGAGAAATGACCGCCGACGCCCCCATCGCGATATTCGACTCCGGCGTGGGCGGCCTGACGGTGGCCCGCGAAGTAAACCGCGCCCTCCCGCACGAGGAAATAGTATACCTGGGCGATACCGCCCGCGTCCCGTACGGCTCGAAATCGGCGGCCACCGTTAAGCGCTTCGCCGGCGAATGCGTCGAATTCCTGCTACACTTCCGGCCTAAGTTCGTCATTATCGCGTGTAACACCGCGTCGGCGACGGCGCTCGACTCCCTGGACGAGATGGTGGACGTGCCGCTGTGGGGCGTCATCGAGCCGGGGGCGCGCGCCGCGCTGGGCGCCAGCGACTTGCGGCGCATCGGCGTCATAGGCACCCGCGCCACCGTAAAGAGCGGCGCGTACGCCCGCACCGTCGCCGCCCTCGATAAAGGCGCGACCGTCTTCAGCCGGGCGTGCCCGCTCTTCGTGCCGCTGGTCGAAGAGGGCAGGACGGACGGACCGGTAGTTAAGGCCGTAGCCCGGGAATACCTGGCGCCCCTCCTCGAGCAGGGAATAGATACGTTGATACTCGGCTGCACCCACTACCCGGTCCTGAAACCGGTTTTAGCCGAGGTCGCCGGCGCGGCCGTCGCGTTAATTGACTCCGCGGAAACGACCGCCACCGCGGCCCGCGAGCTGCTCGCGGCGCGCGGCGAAGTACGGACCGGGGACGCTTCGCCCAGGCCGCGATTCTTCGTAACCGACGTTATAGAGGATTTCGAACGGGTAGGCCGGATAATCTGGCCCGACATGGCGGGTAAAACCGAACGCGTAGAGATAGGCCGGGCCTCGCTTCGCTAGGGCATTCGCCGACCTGCGACGTTTACTTGCAACGCGCGCGGCTACTCTATTTTATAATCGTACGTAATCTCGCACGCTTTGGAGAGCATCGCCGACGCCGAGCAATACTTTTCCTGAGAAAGCCTAATCGCCTCGACCACGTCTTTTTCCTTGAGCCCCTCGCCCTCGAGATGATAAGTCAAATGTATCGCCGTAAAGACCTTGGGGTGTTCTTCGGCCCGGCCCGCGTCGACCTCGAGCCGGAACGCTCGCAAGGGCGCTCTCTTCTTTAGGAGTATGGAAACGACGTCCATACCCGTACAGCCGGCGAGGCCGAGAAGGAGTAATTCCAAGGGGCGGGACGCGGCTTCGGCCCCCCGCAGCTCGGCGGGGCCGTCCATCGCGAGCCAGTGATTGGAGTCGGACTTACCTACGAAGGACAACCCTTTGACCATATAGACTTCGGCCTTCATTTCAACCTCCTTAAAAAGGCCGTACGCGAAAACGGAACGAGGTATTTATGCCCGTAGATAAACCCCGCGCCGACGGCCGCCGACCGGACCAACTCCGGCCCGTAAAAATATCCCGCGGGTATATAAAACACCCCGAAGGTTCGTGCCTTATAGAAGTCGGCGATACCAAGGTCATCTGCGCCGCCTCGGTGGAGGCCGGCGTCCCCAACTGGCTCGAGGGCGCCGGCCGGGGCTGGGTCACCGCCGAATATTCTATGTTGCCCCGGGCTACACATACAAGGTCTTTTCGCGAAGGACGGACCGCCCGACCGCCGGGCCGCACGATGGAAATACAACGGCTCGTGGGCCGGTGCCTGCGCGCCGTAACGGACCTGCCGGCGCTGGGAGACCGACGCGTCGTCGTCGACTGCGACGTCATCCAAGCGGACGGCGGCACTCGAGCCGCGGCCATCACCGGCGGCTACGTCGCGCTCCGCGACGCTCTCGCTAAAGCCCACATCACGGACGAGAGCGGCCAAATCCCGCTCGCCGAAGTCATCGTCGGGGTATCCGCCGGCATCGTCGGCGGCAGGTTGCTGCTCGACCTGGCGTACGCCGAGGACAGCGACGCCGCGGTGGACATGAACTGCGCCATCACGGCCTCGGGCCGGTTGGTAGAAATCCAGGCCTCCGCCGAAGAACGGCCTTTCGCCGACGTCGAATTCGAGAAGCTCCTGGCGCTTGCCCACAAGGGCGCATCGCTGCTGGCCAGGCTCGTAGCCCAACTCTTCGAAAGGGACCTTCCTTCTATACGAACCCACGAGGGTACGTAAAGCGCGCCCATGTCCGACTCTTTCTCGTTCGAGGTCGAAGCCGCCGGCCCGACGGGCCGCGCCGGCCTCCTGACGACCCCCCACGGCGTCGTAAAAACCCCCGCCTTTATGCCGGTGGCCACCCAGGCGGCGGTCAAACTCCTTGCGCCGGAAGAACTGGAGGCCGCCGGGACGAGCATCTTGGTCGCGAACGGCTACCACCTATACGTACGCCCGGGCGCGGAGGTCGTGGCGGCGCTGGGCGGCCTCCACCGATTCATGTCGTGGCCCGGCGCCATCCTCACGGACTCGGGCGGCTTCCAAATTCACTCCCTCGCGCCGCTGCGCGACGTAGACGACGACGGCGTGACGTTCCGCTCCCACGTCGACGGCCGGCTGCTCCGGCTCACGCCCGAGGTCGCGACCGACATCCAGGAGCAACTGGGCGCGGACCTCATAATGGCCTTCGACTATTGTACCTCGTATCCCACCAGCCGCCAAGAGGCCGAAAAAGCGGTTGCCCTCACGACGGCGTGGGCGGCGCGCTGCCGCGAGGCGCACGGCTCGCCCTCGCAAAGGCTACTGGGCATCGTCCAGGGGGCGCTCTTCAAAGACCTGCGCGAGCGCAGCGCGGCCGACCTCGTCGCGATGGACTTCTTCGGCTACGCCGCCGGCGGCCTTTCGGTCGGCGAGGAACCGACCCAGACCGCCGAGTACGCGGCCTTCACGGCCTCGTTACTCCCCCCGGATAGAATACGCTACCTCATGGGCGTGGGGCGCCCCGGAGACATCGCGCAGGCGGTCGCCGCGGGCGTCGATATGTTCGACTGCGTCGTGCCGACGCGGGAAGGACGGCACGGGACCGCGCTCGTCGCCGAAGGCCGCGCCAACGTACGCCAATCGTCGTACCGCGACGACGAGCGTCCCCTGGACGAAGGTTGCGATTGCTACACTTGCCGCCGCTTCAGCCGCGCGTACCTCCGCCACCTCTTCCTCGCCGGCGAGCACCTCGCCGGACGCCTCGTATCCCTACACAATTTAAACTACCTCCACCGGTTCGTCGCCAGCCTTCGCGAAAAAATCCTCCAAGAAAATAATTGACGGCGGCTCGCTCCGCACTTAGAATAGGAGGAGATGTACCGAGCAGCGATCACGGCCCTTATAATCGTCGCCGGCGCGGCCCAGGCCGCGGTATGGGTAGGCTACGAAGGCGGCTTACGCCAATATACGGACGAGGGCGAACTCGTACGCACCTACGACGATTACCGCCGGCCTATCTCGCTGGCGTTGGACGTTGAACGCCGCCGCCTGTGGTTCCTCGACGCGTACGACTACGGCCTGGTCTGCTTCGACGTCGACGCCGATAAAGAGGCCTTCCGCATCCGCGACGCGGCCCACGCCCCCGCCATAGGCACGAGCAACCTCCGCCTTTATCTTCTCGAAAAGCGGCCTATCGAACCTTCTATCTCGCTCGACGCGGGGGACGGCTCGGTGTGGGTCGCCGACTTCTACGGCCACCAGGTGGCGAAGTACGACGCGGCCGGTAAAGAGGTCTTCCGCTCCGGCTCCTTTCACGAACCCTTCGCGGTCGCGGCTCTCGGCGACTGTCTCGCGTGGGTGGCCGGCGGTATCAAGACGCTAAGCCTGGTCGGGCCGGAATGCAAAACCCTGCGGAGCATGAGCGGCGTGAACGAGGCCCGGGCGCTGGCCTACGACGCGGCCCGCGAATTGGTGTGGGTTGCCGACTACCGCAACAACAGGGTTTTCGCCATAAACAGCGAAGGGCGGCTCAAAAGGAAGGTGACCGGGGTCGAGCTACCGGCCCAGCTCGCGGTCGACGACGCCCGGGGGACCGTCTGGGTCGCGACCCACTACGCCGGCATCGTTAAGATATCGGCCGATAACGAAAAAATAACCGGCTCCATACCGGAACCGGAAAGCGTGGCCGGTCTCGACGTCGACGGCGGCGGCAGGTTGTGGGTGGCGTACGACCAGGTGGAAGAAATAGTCTGCTATTCCCCTTTGGGGGACAAGGTTTTAACGATCAAACGAGTTAACATGCCCACCGGCGTAGCGGCCGAGTGAACGTCGCCGGCCTCGCTACCAAGTCCACTCCACGTGATACTGCGAGCCGGCCCTCATCCGGCCCACGCGCCACTCGAGCACGGCGCCGTCGGGCGAGCGTTGCAGGTCGGCCGGTTTGGACGCGCGGTTCTCCTTCTTAACGTACGCCCGCGCCCGGTGGGGCAATCGCCCCGGCGGGAACTCGACGCGGAACACCACGTCGTCGGTCGGGTAATCGCCGACGAACATAAACGAGACGTCGTCGCCGGTAAAAGCCTCGTAAATATTGTACGCTAACTTACGCGAAACGGGCACCCCCGGCGCGAGCGGCGGTTTGAACACTACTTTGATAATGTAATATTTCCCGACGCTCATCCTCTCGCCGATTTCGCCGGGCGTGACGTCGAAGTCGTCTAACCGCCCTTTGGTAAACAAGTTCCTATCCCGGATGTCGGCGAGGGGCTTAGCCATCGGCACGAGTTCCTGCTTCTTCTCGAAACGGGCCACTTTGCCGTCGGCGTCGAGGAGCTTCAACGTCAGCTCGGCGCTCCTAACTTTCAACACCGGCCGCTGGAAAGTAAACGCCGCCCAAACGAAAACGACCACCGTAAGCGCGGCCAGCACGCCCCCCGGCCACACCCAGCCCAGCGCGAAGCACACGACGGAAGCGACGACCAAGACAGCTACGCCTACGATTTTAATAGTATTACTCACGATATCCGCTCCTTAGTATATAAACATCGCGTCGCCGTACGAGTAGAAACGGTAACCTTCCTCGACGGCGGCGGCGTACCAACCTAATACGTTCTCGACGCCCGCGAACGCGGCCACCAGCGCCAGCAAGCTCGAGCGCGGCAAGTGGAAATTAGTCAGCAGCGCGTCCACGACTTTGAACCGGTACCCGGGGTAGATAAACAAGGCCGTCTCGCCGCGGAAGGGCGCCACGACGCCGCTGTCGTCGCCCGCGGTCTCGATCGCCCTGACGGCCGTCGTGCCCACCGCCACGACGCGACGTCCCTCCAGCTTCGCCGCGCTTATCGCCCGCGCCGCCGAGCGGTTCACGTTCGCCTCCTCGCGCTCCATCTCGTGCTCTTCGAGGGCTTCGGCGCGAATAGGTTTGAAAGTGCCGTACGATATATGGAGCGTTATCTCGACTACGTCGACGCCGGCCGCGCGGATTTGTTCCAGCAAAGCGGGCGTGAAATGCAACCCGGCGGTCGGAGCCGCAACGGAGCCGCGGCGCCGGGCGTATACCGTCTGGTACCGTTCGGCGTCCTGGGGCGTGGTACCCGCCGGCCTTTTAATATAAGGCGGCAACGGGACGCTGCCGGCGGCGTCCACCGCCGCCTCCACGTCGTCGACGCCGAAAAACTCGACGACGCGTTCCGGGCCCGCCAGCACGCCGACGACCTCGGCCACCAGGCCGTCGCCGCCGAAGGCAAATCGCGCGCCAACGCCCGCCCGCCGCGCGGGCCGGGCCAACGCCCGGTACCGCCCGGGCGCCAACTTCTTGAGCAACAGCAGCTCGGCCTCGGCGCCGTCCAGCGAACCCAGAAGCCGCGCCGGGTAAACGGACGTATCGTTTATGACCAAAACGTCCCCGGCCCGCAATAAACCGGGGAAATCGGCGAAAGTACCGTGGGAAGGAGCTCCCCCCTCCCGCCGACATACCATAAGCCGGGCCCCGTCCCGCTCGGGGGCCGGTTCCTGGGCGATAAGTTGGCGGGGGAAGTCGTAATCGATAATGGCGGTTTTCATAAGCCGGAACGTATATTAACACAAATCGGGCGCCGGTTGAAGGTAAAACGCGGCGCCGTATACCCTTGCGTAGATGCCGACATAGTGATACCATGCGAAAGTCAACCTAGAGGTTTCCTATGCTGAAATCGATGACCGGATTCGGCCGCGGCGAAGCCCCCTATGGCGACGGCTTCATTATTGTCGAAGTCACGACCGTAAACAGTCGGCACCTCGACGTCGTCGTACGGGGGTTGCGCGAGTACGGCTCGTTGGAGCTTAAAACCCGGGCGCTGGTGGGCGAAAAACTCGGCCGCGGTTCCGTGCACCTGAACGTTGCCGTGCGAGGGACGGCGCCGACGGCGAAACGCGTTAGGGCCGAAGTCGAGCTCGCTCGCGAATACTTAAGCGAGTTCGAGCGCCTGCGATACGCGCTGGGTTTGAAGGGCAACTTCCCGATGGACGCGTTGACCTCGTCGGAATGGTTCCTGGTCGTGGAGGAAGAGGCCCGCGACGAGGAGGTTTTTACCGAAAGCATCGTAGCCGCGCTTGAGGGGGCGTTGGCCCGCGTCGTCGAGATGCGCGAGGCGGAGGGAGCCAAATTGGCCGCGGACCTCGACGAGCGGCTGCAGCGGGTAGAAAAACTGGTCGACGACGTAGCCGCCCGCGCGCCGGAAGTAACCGCCGCCTACCGCGACAAGCTCGCGGCGCGCGTCGCGGAGCTGGCCCCCAACGCCGCGTTCGACGAATCGCGCCTCGAGGCGGAAGTCGCTCTGTTCGCCGAAAGGTCCGACGTTAGCGAGGAAATCGTCCGCACCCGGGCCCACCTCCGGGCCTTCGCCGACGCCGTCGCCGGCGGCGGCCGGGTGGGACGCCGCCTCGACTTCTTGACGATCGAAATGAACCGCGAGACGAACACCGTCGCGGCCAAAGCGCAAGACGCCCACATAGCGTCCACCGTCATAGGAATAAAAGACCTGCTCGAGCAAATACGCGAGCAGGTTCAGAACGTCGAGTGATGCGCCGCCCCGGCTAGTACCTCTTCACGGCGGCGACCGAATTTATTACCTCTTCCCACGCCCGGGCGTGGGCTTCCCACGTATAGCTGCGTTCCACCGCCCGGCGGCCCCACCGGCCGTATTCTCCGCGCAAATTCTCGTCGCCCAGAAGGCGGACGACCGCCGCGGCGAATTCGCCCGGCTCGTCGGCGGCGATGAACTCCCGCCCGGCGACGAAGTCCATACCCTCCGCGCCGCGGGTAGTAGAAACCACCGGCAGCGATACCGCCATCGCCTCCAACACCTTCATCTTCATCCCGGCGCCGAGCCGCACGGGACATACGTAAACTTGCACCCGCCTCAAGTACTCCTTGACGTCCGGTACGGCCCCGGTGACGACGACGCCGTCGCGCCGGCCCAACGACCGGGCTTCGGCGTTCGGGTTTTTGCCCACCACGTGAAATTTCGCTTCCGGGACTTCTCGCCGCACCAACGGGAATATCTCGTTCGCGAAATACGCCGCCGCGTCGACGTTGGGGGGATAATCCATAACGCCCGAGAACGCGATGGAGGCAGGCTCTTTCGGTACGTCTTTGTCGGATGGAATATCGGTGCCCGAGGGGGCGAAGTAAATGGGGAGGCCGGGGCATAGCTCGCGGATAACCTCGGCGTCGCGACGCGCCACCAACACGCAGGCGTCGTACCGAGGGTAGGTTCGCCTCTCGTAGCGCCGGACCTTCCAATATTGCAGTAGGCAGTAGACGAACGACGCCGGGTCGAGGGGTAAGCCGAGCCGACGTTTATAATATAGCGAGATCGCGTCCAACGGCGCGATAATTTTGGGCGTGTGTTTTACCTCGAGCGTATACTGGGCCATATTGATGTGGCCCCCTATAATAACGTCGAAGCGTTTACGTCGGAGCAACCGTTCCAAGGCCGAGGCGAAATTACGGTTGCGGTACAACAGTACGCCGAAGGGCCAAATGGTTAACATGCTCCACAATCGTCGGAACGGCGTCTTCGAAATTTCGTGCTCTACGAGCACTAACTCCTTAACCATCTCGCGGACGACGGCGACGTCCTCCGGCGCGTCGCCCACCGTCATAGCCAGCATCGTAACGTCGTGCCTATCGCGGAAATAGCGGAGAAGGTTAAAAACCACCGCGCGGTTCGAATCCGTGGGCGGGTACGGTACTTCCGACGCGATAATCAAAAGGCGCACGTTTACTCCCTTAAATCAAAAACCGTTATTATTATAAACCGTTTACCGCGCTAATACAACCGGAACCTCCCTCCTCCGAGCGCCCGGCCCGGTAGCGGTTATCCGACCCCCGCCGGCCCGGGTTAAAAAAAACCGCCCCCGGGGGCGGCTGCGCGCGCGACGCGGCGCTTACTCTTCTTCGGCCCATTCCTCCAAGAATTTCGCGATAAGGTCCTTCTCCTCCCGGTCCACTACGCGCTGCTCTTCCGCCGATATCGGGACCAGTTCGCCCTCCCGCAGTTTATTTATCATCAACTCGTGTTGGCTCTGCATAAGGCGGCGTAGCTTCTCGGTCCGGCCGGCGCCTTCCAACGCGCCGACTTGCTGTTTGGCCCGGGCGACGACGGCGCCGCCCTTGAATATGAGGGTTACCAAGTTATCGCCGACGTTCTCGGTCTGGACATGGTACCGCTCGCCGGCAACGGTAACTTCGTAATTAAGCCCTTGAATGATCATAGCTTTCCACTATTTCCCACAGAGCTCTCTTCAACGCCGTCACGCCCTCGCCCGTAAGGGCCGACGTCGCGACTACGTCCACGGCGGCGGCCGCCCGGAGCTCTTCCATCGCGCCGCGGCCGTGCGGCAGGTCCGTCTTGGCCGCAACTACGACCCCCACCCGGGGAATTAGACGGGCGTCGAAAAGCCTCAGCTCGCCCATAACGGTCGCGTAATCGTCGGCGGGCGCGGACCCGGCGACGTCGACGACCATCGCCAAAACCTTCGCCCGTTCCACGTGACGCAAGAAATCCTGTCCCAAACCCCGCCCCTCGGCCGCCCCCTCCAGCAAGCCGGGTACTTCGACCGCGGCGAAAGCGCTGGCGGGCGTTACCTCTACGATACCAAGCTGAGGCGCCAGCGTCGTAAACGGGTACGCCGCCACCTTGGGACGCGCCGTGCTCATCGCCGCCAACAGCGACGACTTACCCGCGTTCGGCGCCCCTACCAGAGCGACGTCCGCTATTATCTTCAGCGTAAAGCGGACGCGCCGGACCCGGCCGGGCCCACCCTTTTCAGCGTACCGCGGTACTTGAAGCGTGGGCGTCGCGAACCGAACGTTACCCCGGCCTCCCCGGCCGCCGCGGGCCAATACCAACTCGTCGCCCCCCTCTATTATCTCGCCCAGCGTCTCCCCCTCCGCCGTCTTAATTTCCGTCCCCAGCGGCAACCGTATCCTTCGGTCCTCGCCGGCGCGGCCGGCCCGTTTCCGGCCCGCGCCGTCGCCGCCCCGCCCGGCCGCTATGACTTCCACGCCGGAGAGGTGATTGAGCGTACGCAAGGCCTCGCAACCGACGGCGTAGACCGACCCGCCGCGGCCGCCGTCGCCGCCGTCGGGCCCGCCCCGCGGCACTAACCGCTCGCGCCGGAAAGAGACCGCGCCGTCGCCGCCGTCTCCCCCCCGCGCCTCGAGCTCAATTTCGTCGACGAACACAACAAACCCGCCGGGTACGCTGACGCCGAGAAGCTAAGCGCTTTCCAACCCGCCGGGGCATCCTTTTGTGTCGAAGAATATTATGCGCGCTCGTTTAAACCGGGATTACGACGTGGACCTCGCGCCGTTTTTTCCGGGTGACGTATTTTACCCGGCCGTCGGCCGTCGCGAACAGCGTATAGTCTTTACCGACGCCCACGTTATCGCCCGGGTAAAAACGAGTACCGCGTTGGCGGATTATTACGGAGCCGGCGGTAACGAACTCGCCGCCGAACGCCTTCAAGCCGAGGCGCTGGCCGGGGCTATCGCGCCCGTTTCGGGATGAGCCGCCGGATTTCTTGTGGGCCATAATCGTCTCCGTTACCGCGACCGGCTGGAAGCCGGGATTCCGGTTAAGATTTGGTAACCGATAAAACCTTTACTACCGTATAGGGCTGCCGGTGGCCGCGTAACTTTTTATAATCTTTACGGCGTCGAAACTTAAAAACTTCCACTTTCGAGCTGCGCTCGTGGCCGACGACTTCGGCGGTAACGCGCGCGCCCTCGAGTACGGGCGTGCCGACGTCGACGCCTTTCGCGTCGGCCGCCACCAACACTTCGTCGAGCTCGAGCCTCGAGCCGACGTCGGCGTCGATTTTATCCAACGCTACGACGTCGCCTTCGCGTAAACGGTATTGGCGGCCTTTAAAACGCACTATGGCAAACATTATAACCCCTTTATCAAACGCTATTTATAACATATTAAATATCCCTTGTCAAGTTATCCCTGACGCGCGACGCCCCCGCCGGCCGCACGCCGCCGGCAAAGCACCGCTAACACTACGGAGCCGCGAAGAGCTCGCCCCCGCCTATCCGGTAAAGGCCAGGGACGGTTCACGTTGCGGGACCCGTTTTTTTTACTTGACAAGGAAAATCCCTTTCTATTATAATATCGAGCAAGGAGCAAGCCAAAGGTGCCGAACGCCTTGGCGCAAAAGAGATATATATCGTGGTGCTTTTCCCTCAAGCTCTTGAAGGGAGGTGAACCGCCAGTATGAAAAAGGTTATCACGCTGAGCGTCCTTGGAGCTTTCTTTCTAGGCTTCCTCGCCTTGGGTTGCGGCCCCAGCAAAAAATTACTCGACGAGTATTACGACGCCAAAATGCTAAAACAGGAAGGCGAAGACCGACTGGCGAAGGCTACATCGGCCAACGCAGCGTATAAAGCCGAATACGACAAAGCCGTAAAGAAGGTTGACGAGCTTCGTGCGCAACATAAAGACCTTCACGAAAAGCGCAACAACATAGAGAAAGCTCGTAAATTGCCGGTCACGCCGTTGCTCCACGGCGCCGAGAAAGAACCGACCTGGGAATAAGCCGCTAAACTTAGCCGGACGGCTCAAACACGGTTACCGGAATTAACGAGCCCCGGCGTAAAAAATACTCCTAACGAAAGGGGTGTTAACGGGTGAAACAGGCTGTCTTAGCTTTCGCGGTTTTCGCGCTGTGCGTCGCCCCGTTCGCTTTAGCCCAAGATTACGACGCGCTCAAGCGTGAAGTTAAAATGAACGAAGGCGCCGGCGAAGGTAAAATCGAAGAGCAGATCCAGACCCGCCTCGACGACCAGGCGCGCCTGAATAAGGAAGCCGAGGGCGTAGAGTTCGAGAACAAGGCGCTCGAGGGCAAGGTCATGAAAGTCCAGAAAGTCCACGACTTCTGGAAAACGATTATCGGCGAAGATATGGCCTTCCTTAAGAAATACGAAGTCGTAGGAGGTCAGCATGTCGTCGTCGAAGGCGAATGCCTTTGGATGATCGCCGGCATGGAATACGGCCATCCGTACTACTACAAGTGGCCCCTTATATACAACGCCAACCGCGAACTCATAAAGGATCCGGACCTTATCTACCCCGGCTGGAACCTAGTAATCCCGGCGATGCAGTAATTATCGATCTTCGTAAAAAAGACAGTCGCTTCCGACTGTCTTTTTTTTTGAGGGTAATACGACTATGCTAGTCGTAGTGCAACGCGTGAGCGAGGCAAAGGTTTCGGTGGAGGGGCGCGCCGCCGCGGCCGTCGGCCCGGGCTTGCTGATACTCCTGGGCGTCGCCGCCGGCGACGGCGAGCGAGACGCGGCCTACCTCGCCGCCAAAATAGCCCACCTGCGCTTGTTCGCCGACGACGAAAGCCGGATGAACCGCTCGCTGCTGGACGTGGGGGGCGAAGCGCTCGTGGTCTCGCAATTCACGCTCCACGGCGATTGCCGCAAGGGCCGGCGGCCGGATTTCACGCGCGCCGCGCCCCCCGCCGAAGCCGAGCGCCTTTACGATAGGTTCATCGAGGAGCTGTCCGCCCTCGGCGTGCCGACCCGGGCCGGCGAGTTCGGCGCGATGATGGCCGTATCGCTCACCAACGACGGGCCGGTAACGCTGATAGTACGTTCCCCCTCCGAGGCCGGATAAAAAAACCCCGCGGGCCGCCCCGTCAATCGCCCCGGTCGCCCGGCGGCCCGAACCTCTCGCGCAAGAGTTCCAACAGGCGTTCCCGCTCGTTGAGCGATTGGTCTTCCAAGACGCGCTCGAGCAGGTAACTTAAAACCTCCCCCACTTTGGGGCCGGGCGGGATATCGAGCTCCGCCATTACGTCGCGGCCGTCGACCGCGAGGTCCTTCTCGGTAAAGGCCTCCTCCCGGGCGATGGCGTCGTTGATGCGGCGCTCGAGCGCGCGCAGGTACCCGGGAAAGCCGTAGTTGGTGCCGTTACCGAACCAGTCGGCGATTCGCAGGTCGAAGAGGTCGGCTATGTTTTCCCGCCCCACCTTGCGGATAAGCCGCCGGATCGCGGCGTCGGTCCAGGAGGGGGTATAGCCGAACATGTGGTAGTAGACCAGGTGCAGGACGTGGTCCCGCTCCTTTTTGCTGAAGCGCAGGCGGTTCAGGATGTGGCGGGCCATCCGGCGGCTCACCGCCTGGTGGTTGTAGAACGTCACCCGGCCGTCGCGCACCACGCGCGTACGCGGCTTGCCGACGTCGTGCAGCAGCGCCGCCAACCGCACGAGCGGCTTTTCGGCCGGCGCCGCGTCGCACGAGTATAGCGAATGAGTGTAAACGTCGTAGGCGTGAAACTCGTTTTGCGTAACGGCGTACCCTTCCAATAGCTCCGGAATAAATAACTCGAGCAGGCCGGTCTCGCGCATAAGCTCGAGGCCGTACGACGGTTTGGCCGCCGTGGCCAACATCTTAACGAACTCGTCGCGGACCCGCTCGACGGCTACCATCCGGACGCGGTCCAATACCGCGGGTACGGCGTCCAGGGTCTCGGCGTCGACGTCGAACTCGAAGCGCGCCGCCAGCCGCACGGCGCGGAGGGGTCTCAGGCCGTCCTCGCGAAACCTCTCCCGGGCGTCGCCTACGGCCCGGACGACGCCGCGTTCGAAATCGTCGATGCCGCCGAACAAGTCGACGAGTTTATCCTGCAGGGGGTCGTAGGCCAGCGCGTTGAAGGTGAAATCGCGCCGGCTGAGGTCTTCTTCTATACTCCGGGCGTACGTGACGTCGTCGGGATGGCGGGCGTCCCCGTACTTACCGTCCCGCCGAAACGTCGTCACCTCGTAGTCGCCCCGGGCGCCCAGGACCGTAACCGTCCCGTGTTTGATACCCGTCGGCGCGGTGCGGCGGAAAAGCCGCTGGACTTCTTCGGGGACGGCGTCGGTCGCGACGTCGAAGTCTACCGCGTCCAAGCCGGCGAGCAGGTCCCGGACGCAGCCGCCCACGAGGTACGCTTGCTTACCCGCGGCCCGGAGCGTCCCGACGACCTCGCGTACCTCGGCCGGCACTTTCTTCAGGTTAGCCCGATTCAACCGCTTTTTCGGCTTCTTTCCTAACTTCAGCTTCATTTCCCGAGCGCTACCGCGACCGCCATCGCGTAACCCTTCTCGTGGCTTATAGTAACCATGACTTTTTCTACGCCGCGCTCGGCGGCGAGCGCCGCGGCTACGCCGCTAAGTTCGACCGTGGGCCGATTGCCGTCGGCCCTGACGACGACGTCGCGGTAAGCGAGCCCGGTGAGCGCCGTCGGCGAGAGGGCCTTGACTACCGCCTCCTTGGCCGCGAACCTGCCCGCCAGCGCGCACGCGTAGTCGACGCGCGCCATACAGTACTCCCTCTCCTCGGGCGTAAAGAGACGCTCCAGAAAACGGCCGCCGAAACGCTCGTACGCTCGCGCGACGCGCCTCACCTCTATCAAATCGGCGCCGATGCCGATTATCGCCGTCATTCGAACCCCACGCGGCCTTGCCGCATCAACGCCAGCATTTGCCTCGTGGCCTCTTCCAGGCCGACGAACATCGCCCGCGCTGCGATGCTGTGTCCTATGTTGAGCTCCTCGAGCTCGGGTATCGCCGCCACCGGCTTGACGTTGTAATAGGTAAGGCCGTGGCCGGCGCTGACGCGGAGGCCGAGTGACGCGGCGACGCGCGCCGCCGCCGCGATTTCCTCCCGCCGCGCGGGTCTGTCGGACGCGGCGGCGTTGGCGTACGAGCCGGTGTGTATCTCCACCGTCGTAGCCCCCACTTCCCGCGAGGCCGCGAGTTGTTCCTCCGCCGGCTCCACGAACGTACTTACCGGGACGCCGCCCTTGCCGAGTTCGGCGACTACGTCGGCCAAACGCCCGCGGCCTGCGGCGACGTCGAGGCCCCCTTCCGTAGTGAGCTCCTCGCGCCGTTCCGGCACGAGCGTTACGAACTTCGGCCTATACTTCAACGCCACGGCGACCATCTCTTCGGTCGCCGCCATCTCGAGATCGATGCCGGTGGCCACCGTCCGGCTTAGTATTTCGAGGTCCCGGTCTTGGATATGGCGCCGGTCCTCGCGGAGGTGTACCGTGATATGGGCGGCGCCGCCCCGTTCGGCGGCGTACGCCGCGGCCACCGGGTCAGGTTCAAAAGTACCCCTCGCCTGGCGCAGCGTCGCGACGTGGTCGATGTTGACTCCCAAACGCATAACCTTCTCCTTAAGCCGATATCTTAACCGAACCGGTACTTCAGGGTAACGGTACGCGAATCCTCTCCCGGCGCAAGAAAGTTACGTAGGAACGGTACCCGCCCTCCTTCGCCAGCGCCACCGCCCGCTCGAATTCGTGCCCCACCTCGTACGGGGCGTGTGCGTCGGAGCCGAACGTTACCGGAACGCCGAGGTCGCGCGCGCGCCGCAACAACTCGAGCGAAGGGTAAATCTCGCCCACCGGCTTCCGTAAGCCGGAGGTATTCACCTCCAAGACCATACCGCCGGCGGCGACCGCCGCCAACGCGGCGTCTTCCGCGTCTTGCACCGGCTCCTCCGGCGAATAACCGAATTTCTTCGGCAAATCAGGATGCGCCCACACGTCGAAAAGGCCCGACCGGGCCATCCTGACTACCAGCGCGTAATAATCGCGGTACAACGCGGTTATATCGGCCCCCTCGTAACGCGCCAAACCTTGCGTATGGTCGAAAGGCCAATCCCCCACCCAATGGACGGAGCCGTAAACGTAGTCCAACGGCAGCGCCGCGAGCACCGCCTCGAGCCGCGCCTCTTGACCCGGGAAATAGTCGGCCTCGACCCCCAACAACACCGGCGTGGGCGATTTAGCTTTAAGACGCTGGATTCCGTCGATGTAAACCGGCAAATCGTCCCACGACATAGCCAGCGCGGCGTCGGCCATACTCGGCTCGAGGAACGGCAGGTGGTCGTTGAAGCCTACGCCCGCCAGGCCGTCGGCCGCGGTGACGTAGGCCCGGGGGGCGCCTTCGGCATGGCCGCATAACGGCGTATGCACGTGATGGTCCACGGGAAGACCGGGCTGTCGCTCCTTAGCGTTCACTCCGGTTTCTCCCCCTCGTCGTTTTCGCCGGGAGCTTCCGTCTCTTCCTCGGGGCTTTCCTCTTCCTGCAGATATTCGTCGACCAACTGTTTAATATCCAAACCCTTGTGGTCTTTTCCGCGTACCTTCGTCATAACCGCGCCGTAAATCGCCGGCGCGACTTTCACGATGTGTGGCCCGAGCAAGCTGGTGTTCAGGTCCCGCTCCAACTTGGGGAAGAACGGAAATAACGCGAAGACCAACGCCGCGACGCTGGCGAAGATCAACCCCCGGGCGAAGCCGAACGCCCCCCCCGCCAGTCGGTCGAACCAACCTACGAAGAGTCTCTTGGCGCCCTTGTGGAGAAGGTGGCCGAGCCAGCTCGAGCCGAAGGCGATGACGCAAAATATCACGACGAAAGCCGCCAAATTAGCTACCGCCGGCCGGGCGTCCAACCAACCCCCGATATTCCAACCCAACGCCTCGTACAACCTGAAACCGGCGAAAAGGCCGAGCACGATGCCCGCTAAATTGAAAAACTCCCGGAAGATTCCCCTCTTTACACCCAAGACGCAATTAACCGCGACGATCACCGCCAACGCGGCGTCCACCCAGTTAATACCGCGCATCTTCCCCCCGCTTTCGGTTCAAATAGTACCACTTTATGGCGCTCCACGAACAAGGAAAGGTTTGCTCGTTGGCGACAACGTCGGCGTACGATGCACCGGTACCGTCTACCATTTCTACGATAACCCAAGGGCCCGACGCGTCCGACCGCGCCAGGCCGAACGTAACTTCGCCGCGGGCGTAAAAACAATACGTCGGCTCGCGCCATACCCTCACGCGGACGTCGAGAGGCTCGGTCGTGAATTCGGTCGCCGCGGCCGGCGGCATTCCCACTAATCCCGGCGCCGTCTCCATCTCCAATACAACGTGGTACGCATCATCGAGCAGCGCCCGCGTAGCATCCATCTCCTCGCGCCAACCCCATTTCGCGGGGAATCCGGGGGCGGCTCCTCGGCGCTCGACGTAAACCTCTCCGGCGAGAACAACGTCTCGTACGTCCCGCAATCCGGCGCGTTGTACGCCAACTTCAGGTTGTATAAGTTCTTCGCCGGCGTGTATGCAGGCCGCGCCGGCGGGCGCCTCTCCGGCCGCCCGCAAGACGAGAGTACCGCGGCCAATAAAATTACGGCGAGGCGTCGCACTTCCCGGCCCTCCCGGCGTCAGAGGCGCCGGGATATCGCGACCGCCCTCCGGACGACTTCCATCGCGTCCCGGCCGAATATGCGAACCATAGGTTCTTTACCTACGGCGCCCCGGTCGAAAATAATCGGGGGGACTATACCGACTCCCGCCACGGCCTCGTCGACGCCCCACTCGACCGTCCGCCCCTCGTCGCCCGCTATATCGGCCGGTTCCCGGGCCCGGTCGAAACCCGCCCCGCGGTAATTGAGCTCCGAGCACGCGGCGAGTACGTCGTCGCCGAAACGGACGTTCATAGCGGCTCGAGCCGACGCGTCGTGCTTCATCGCCGCGAGCACCGCGCGCGCCATATGGCGGCTCGCGCCGAACGCCGGCGTCCCGCACGCGCGTACGGCGGCGCCCACCCGCGCGACCCGCCCCGACACCGCGCACACCTCATCCACCGAACGCGCGTCCGGTATTGCGTACGCGATATTGGTCCCGACCTCCGGTATCAACTTGTACGTCCCGCTGGCCGCCTCGAAGACGTTGACCGCGCGGAGCAAATTGTTGTATACGCGCCACCGCTCGGCGTCGCCGAACACCGCGGCCGTCCGACCGGGTACCGAGGCGCCCTTCCCGGGGGTGACCGCGCCCGTCACCGCGGCGCTTACGTATTCCTCCCCGCGTTCGAAGGCCTCCAGGACGTCGGCGTTGAACGCCAAATAGGCCGTTACTGCGGCCGCGACCAGACAACCGGTCCCGTGGATGGGCCCCTCCACCCGGGCCCGGCGGTACTCGCGCATCTCCGCGCCCGTAAAGAGAATATCCACTACGTCGGCTTTGCTCCCCACGTGGCCGCCGGTGGCCAGGACCGACAGGCCGTACCGTCCGTGGAACACCCGCACCTGCGTCCGCAGCTCGCCGTGATTTTGCGCCGGCTCGTCGTCCACGAGGTAAGCGAGTTCGAAGCTGTTGGGCGTCGCCAACGATACCTGCGGCAGGATGACGTCCGCAAACGCCTTCTCCGGTACGCCCTCGTATAACGGCTGACCCGCACCGGCCTTCATTACGGGGTCGAATACCACCGGGACGCCGCCGTCCTTGAACTTGGACAAGTACGGCCCTAACTCGTACGCCAAGCGGTCGGACGCCAACATGCCGAGTTTCACCGCGGCTACGTCGACGTCGTCCAACACCGCGTCCAACTGCGCCTTCAGGTCGCGCTCGCCGACGGCCCAAAATCCGGAGACGCCGCGCGTATTTTGGTACGTGATAGCCGTCGCGACCGCGGCGCCGTACACGCCGATAACCGAAAAAGTAACGACGTCCGCGGTTATGCCGGCGCCGCCCGAAGGGTCGAGCCCTCCTATAGTCAACGCCACTTTAGCCTTCATTTATTCGGCTCCGCTTCTTCGCGAACTGCTTTAACGGGAACTTTCGCCGCCTCCGCCGAGGCTTTCTTCTCGTACTCTTCGAAAACCTCGTCCGGGATAAGTAGGTCGGCGTCGTCGGGAATCTCGACCACCTTTAGTTTGCTGCCGTCGACGATGTGAACCGGCAATTTGGCGCTGAGGTAGTTGTACGGGTCGACCGGCACGTTATTAATGCGTACCTCGTAGTGGAGGTGGTTGCCGGTAGCCAGGCCCGTGGCGCCAACTTTGCCTATTACGTCCCCGCGTTCGACGCGGTCGCCGACCTTGACGTCCGCTTTGGCCAGGTGGCCGTAACGCGTCGAAAACCCGCCGCCGTGGTCGAGGAAGATGACGTTTCCGTAGTACGGATACGGGCCCGCGACCACCACTACGCCCTCGGCCGGAGCGCCTATCGGCGTACCGGCGGGCGCCGCGATGTCCAACCCGCCGTGGATGCGGCCTCGCCAACGCCGCGCGCCGAAGTACGACGTTATAATACCCTTCACCGGCGGCATATCGGGAACGTCCGCCAAGAGGGATTTGCGGCGTTCCAGCAAGCGCCGCAGGACCAGAAACTCCTTTTCGCAACCTACGCAAAAGGTGCGCAGCGTTCGCTCGTGCCGCCGCGCTTCGGTTCCGAAGCGTTCCTCGTCCAGTTTGTAGAGCGCGTCGAAATACTCGGCCTCGCTTATCGTCGGCCCCCCGGCGCTGAGCTTCTTCGCCGATCTAGCGTCTAACTTAAATCCCGCCATTATCCTGAGGTCGGTGTAGAACTTATCGAGCTTTTTCAAAGCCGCGTCGAGCTCCTCCAACCGGAGCGCGTAGTCGTCGCGTTCCTTTTGGAGTCGGAAGCTCAAATCGGATATGACCTCGTCCCGCCGGCCGAGCTCGCCGCCGAGATGACGGTTCTCGCCCGTCAACCGGCGGTTCCGTTCGAACGTAGGCCGGACGGCGTGGTCCATCGCGCGGTAGTTGTAATACAACGTCACCGCGACGCCGCCCGCGCTTACGGCGAGGCTGCACGAGAATACGGCCAGCGCGGTAATAATACGCCGTGATAAATGGACCGACCGTACGCGCCCCGACGAATGCGAACCTATCATTAATGTGTAATCGCGTTTAAACATAGCGTTTCCACCCGACTAATTTAAATCTTATCAGAAACCGTTCCCTAAATCAACGCCTCGAAAAATTAAAAAACCCGGCTCGCGGCCGGGGTTACGTCGGTATAATAAAACTAAAATTATATTCGCGGTAAAAGAGGTACCACCGCGGCCTTAGCCCACGCTACCAGTGGCTGCGGCCAAACGCCGAGGAGTACCGTAAAGATGAAACATATGAGGAGAGCCACCGCCGCGGCCGGCGAAACCCGCCGCATGTCCTCGCCCTCCGCCTTGCCGAAGTACATCGGCTTTAGCACGCGCGCGTACATGAAAAGCGCGACGACGCTGGCCAAAATCGCGACCACGGCGAGGAAAATATAATCCCGCGCGATCAACGCCGCCAATATATAGAATTTGGCGAAAAAGCCGGCCAGCGGCGGGATACCGGCGAGCGCGAGCAGGAAGACCGCGAGGGCCGCGGCGAGGATGGGGTGCCGCTTCCCCATACCGGCGTAATCCTTCAAGTCATAGCCGCCCGTAACGTGGCCTATAACGGCCACCGTCCCAAAAGCGCCGATGTTCATCGCCGCGTACAACGCGAGATATACGAGGACCGACGCGAAGCCGAGGTGGGTATCGGCGACGACGCCCAACAACGCGAAGCCGGCGTGAGCGATCGACGAATAGGCCAGCAGCCGCCGCACGTCCTTCTGGACGATGCCGACCAGGACGCCGAAGACCATCGACGCCACCGCCAGCGCCGCCAGGTACTTGGTCCAGCCGCCGTAAACCATGTCCAGCGGCGCGTGCAGCGTCAGAACGAGCCGTAGGATTACGGCGAACCCCGACGCCTTGGACGCGACCGACAGGAACGCCGCGATGGGCGTGGGCGCGCCCTGGTACGCGTCCGGCGCCCACATATGGAAGGGAACGGCCGAGATTTTATAACCCAGGCCTACAAGAATCAGGGCGAACGCCAGGAATACGAACTCCGGCGGCAGCGTCGCCGCGGCTCCGGTCACCGGGGCGAGGAACGTCAGGTAGCCCCACGACCCGAACGCCCATTCCACCCGCGGTAAACTCCGGGCGATAGCGGCCAGGTCGGTGGCGCCGGTCATACCGTAGAGGAGGCCGAAGCCCAAGAGCATCACGGCGGAGGCGGCCGCGCCGTAGAGGAAGTACTTCAGGCCGGCCTCGGCCGAGAACCGGTCGCCGCGGATATACCCGACCAGAACGTACGAGAGTATGCTGGAGAACTCGATCGCGACGTAGATGAGGACGAGGTTGGTGGCCGACGCCATAAACGATACGGCGCACGTCACCATTATGAGGAGGGCGTAGTACTCGGGCCGGTCGCTGCCCTCGAGCGGAGCGTAACGCGCCGACAACAGCGCCACGAGCGCGAGCGCCGCGCAGAAGATGACCGCGAATATAACGAAGAACGGGTCGACGGTAAGCGCGCCGAACCACGAAACCGCCGGCTCGCGCCACAGCACCAGCGCCGCGACGGCCGTGGCCGCGGCGACGGCGACCGTGAAATAGGGCGCCACGGCGCCGGCGAACCGCCGCGAGGCCGCGCTCGCCGCCACCAGCAATACCGCGCCGCCGGCGAGTATCAAATGAGGTAAGAGGCTAAGCCAGTCGTATTCCATAACGCGCGGCCGTCTACTTGAGGGCCATCATAACCCGCGAGAGCTCGGTGAGCGCCGGGTTCATTAATTTAATCAAAACCGACGGATAGACACCTATGAGAACCATGAGTATCATGAGCGGCACCACCGTCACGAGTTCGCGGAAGTTGATGTCGGGTAAATTCTCCCACCGCGGCATTAATTTCCCCAGGAACATACGCCGTATGGTCCACAGGAAGTACGCCGCGGTTATGACTATGCCGGCGCCCGAGATGATGACCAGCACCGGGAATACCGGGAAGGCCCCGGCGAGCGACAAGAATTCCGCTACGAAACCGGCGAGGCCGGGCAACCCGAGAGAAGCGAACATCGTAAAGGACATTATGCCGACGTACACCGGCACGCGGACGGCGAGGCCCGAAAAGGCGTCGATGTCGCGGACGTGGGCGCGGTCGTAGAGGACGCCCACCAAGAGGAACAACGCGCCCGTTATGATGCCGTGGCAGAACATCTGCATCACGGCGCCGTTGAGGCCCGTCGGCGTCATGGCCGCGGCGCCCAGCAGCACGAACCCCATGTGGCCCACCGACGAGTACGCGATGAGCTTCTTGAGGTCCTTCTGCGCCATCGCGACCAGCGAGCCGTAAACGATGTTAATCACGCCCAGTATCGCCAGCGGCCAGGCGAACCAGTGGGCGCCCTGCGGTAGGATGGGGAACGAGACGCGGAGCAAGCCGTACCCGCCCATCTTCAACAGCACGCCCGCCAGCAATACCGATATCGCCGTGGGCGCCTCGACGTGGGCGTCGGGCAACCACGTATGGAACGGGAAGACCGGCACCTTTATCGCGAAGCCCACGAAGAACGCCAGGAATACGATTATTTGGAACGTCCGCAGGAAGGTCCCCTGCTGCCGCATGAGCTCGAGCATGTCGAAGGTATGGGGCTGGGCGGTGAAGTACAGCGCCAATATCCCCAAGAGCATTATCACGCTTCCCAACAACGTGTAGAGGAAGAACTTTATGGCGGCGTATTCGCGCCTTTCGCCCCCCCACATGCCGATGAGGAAGTACATCGGCACCAGCATGACTTCCCAGAAGACGTAGAACAGGAAGAGGTCTAGCGAGACGAAGACGCCCAACATCCCGGCTACGAGCAATAAATACAGCGCGTAATATTCCTTGACCCGTTCCTTTATGGAGAAAGAGGCGATGGCGGCTAAAAACGACAACAGCGTCGTAAGAATAAACAACGGTATCGAGAGGCCGTCGATGCCGAGATGATAGAAAACATTTACCGAAGGAATCCAGCGGTGCAATTCCTCGAGCTGCATCGCGCCGGTGATACCCGGGTCGAATACGGCGAGCGCCCACGCCGAGAAACCCATCGCGACGGCGGTGAACGCAACGCCGACGGCCCGGATGCCGGTCACCCACCGCTCGGGCAGGAGCAAGACCACCACCATCCCCACCACCGGCGTAAAGACGGTTGCTGTTAAAATAGGAAACGCCATCGCCATAGCCTCCTAAACAATATGTACGCGCGGGCCCGCCGTTAACGCACGCCCGCGAATTCCTCCAATTCTTCCGCCTCGGCCTCCGAACCGTACGCCGGCACCGTGCCCGGCGCGAGGTCCGAGTACATGTAGGCCGCTTTCAGCGCCAATAAGGCCTCCGCCCGCCGGCCCAAATAGTACTGCGCCCGGCCGAGCAGGTGCAGGGCCGCTATGGCCCGCATCGTCTGGGGATACGCGGCCACCAGCTTCTTCGCCTGCGACGCCACGGCCTCGTAGTCGTCGGCGCGCAGCGCAACGGCGACCTCTTCGTACAGCGCGGACAGCTCCGGCGGCTCGGCCGCGACCCGCTGCAAGTATTCGGTCGACTTCTCATCGTTGCCCTCGGCATACTCGAGCTGGCTTAAAAGCAAGTACGCCAGGAAACAATCGGCGTCCGCTTTGACCGCTTTATCCAGCTTATCCCGGGCGCCCTTCATCTTACCGCCGCCGATCGCGTCGATCCCTTCCCAGAAGTACTCGCGGCAGCCGGCGTCGGCCGAAATTATCTCCTTGTACGGCATGGCGTCGTCGGCCGCGGCGGCCGTCGCCGCGACCACGACTATCAATACCCCGATTAATTTCTTACGCGCCAACGTCATAATTTCCTCACGTAAAGGGCGAAACCCTCGCCGGCTATATCGGCCTTAACCGTCTCGAATCCCGCTATTGCCAACCGTTCGTCCGGCGCCGCGCTGGGAGCCACTATATGCGTCGCGCCGCGCGAGGCCGTCGCCGCCGCGAACGCATCGCTTAAAGCCGCGAGGCCGTCTTCCGTTAACTCTTCCGCCGTCGCCGCGGCGACGAGGTAGGACGGCCGCTCGAGCCCCTCGGCCGCCCGGGCCAACGTTACCGCGTCCCAACCGCCGAGCGCCATATCGGCGCCGCCCGCGAGCCGAGGCCAAAGGGACCGCCACCGCCTCCTCCGCCGCAACCACCGCGCCGGCCCCGCCGGGTCCGTCGCGCCGCACATAACGCCCGCTACGCCCTCTTCTTCCAACGCCACCGTCCCGACGGTGAAGTCGCGGTTGGCGTACGCGTCGTAGAACGCGCGCAGCACGCTTCGGGCGGTTTTGCCCCGGTAGCACCAGGGCCGCGTCGCCCGGTGGAGCGCGACGGCCCCCTTCACGTGCGCCCGGTTCAACGGCAACGTCTTCAACCCGCCCCCCTAAAGAATAACGATTACCGCGACCAGTATCGCGACGACGCCGCACGCCAGGACGATTAAATATTCCTGGACGTAGCCCGTCTGGACGCGGCGGAAGATTTTACCGAAGGCCTGCGTAATCCAGCCCGTGAAGTTAACCGCGCCGTCGACGACGGCGAGGTCGAACCAACCCTTGAACTTCGACCACAGGACCGTGAGCCAGGCGGTGCCGTTAACGGCGCCGTCGATCACGTAATTGTCGAACAGGCCCCACAATCGCGCGACGAACACGGTTCCCTTGACGAACAAAAAGCCGTACACGTCGTCGAAGAAGTATTTACGCTCGAGCACGAACGCTATCGGCCGTAAGGCCCGGTATATCTTTTCGACCGGGTAAACCTTTAATCTGTACAAAGCCCACGCGAGCGCGATGCCGCCCGCCGCCAGCGCGAGCGACGCACCCGCGGCGCCGACGTTGACGCCGTGGTGCCCGCCGTACACGTGGAAGCCGGCCAACCAGGCGAAGCCCTTCGTTACCCCCGGTATCCCGACCCATCCGGCCGCCACCGAGAATATGCAGAGGAACACCATCGGCCCCAGCATATTCCAGGGCGCTTCGTGGGCGCGCTCCGCCTTTTCGCCCGCCTTGCCGCCGAAGGTTATGAATATGGCGCGGAACATGTAGAACGCCGTCAGGAAAACGGTGAAGAAGGCGGCGAAGGCCAGGTACCAGCCGCCGTGGTCGACGACCGCCGCCAGGATCTCATCCTTGGAGAAGAAGCCCGAGAACGGCGGCACGCCCGCCAGCGCGAGCGCCGCCAGCACGAACGTGGCCGCGGTCCACTTCATCCGGCGGCCCAGGCCGCCCATCTCGCGCATGTCGTTGGTGTGACACGCGTGGATGACGGCGCCGGCGCCCAAAAACAGCAGCGCCTTGAAGAACGCGTGCGTGTAGAGGTGGAATATACCCGCGGCCTGGCTGCCGCACCCCAGCGCGAGCATCATATAGCCGAGTTGGCTTATGGTGGAATACGCCAGCACGCGCTTGATGTCGATCTGGACTACGGCTATGGTCGCGGCCATGAGGGCCGTGGTCGCCCCCACGTACGCCACGACCTCCGAGGCGCCCGCGGCGGCGACGAATATCGGGAACGAGCGCGCGACGAGGTAGACGCCCGCGGCCACCATCGTCGCGGCGTGGATCAGGGCGCTGACCGGCGTCGGGCCCTCCATCGCGTCCGGGAGCCAGACGTGCAGCGGAATCTGCGCCGACTTACCCACCGCGCCCGCGAAGATGAGAAGGGCAATAACCGTTACCATCGCCGGCGCCAGCGCGCCGTACTCGAGCAGGCCGAAGACGGTCCCGAAGTGGAACGTCCCGGTCAGCGTGAAGATGAGTATAATACCCACCAACAGGCCGACGTCTCCCAGCCTCGTCGTTATGAACGCCTTCATTCCGGCGTTGGCCGCTTCCGGCTTCTCGAACCAGAAACCGATTAAGAGGTAAGACGTAAGGCCGACCAGTTCCCAGAAGATGAACGCCTGCAGGAAGTTGTTGGCCAAAACCAACCCGAGCATCGCCGCCGAGAAGAGGTTCAGGTACGCGAAGTAGCGGCCGTAGAGCTTGTCGCCGGCCATGTAGCCGGTCGAGTAAATGTGGATCATGAACGAGACGGTCGCGACGACGAGGGCCATTACGCCGCCGAAGCGGTCGAGCTGGAAGCCGACGTGCAGCGTGAAGTCGCCCACCTGGAACCAGGTATAGGAGAAGTCGCCGCCGTGGCCCAGCAGGATGCGGACGAATAGCGCTATCGCGGCGGCGAACGAGACGCCCAGCGCCGCGACCGGCGCGATCGCGGCCTTGGGCTCGCCCATCCGCCTACCCCACAGGACGGCGATGAGGAAGCCCAACAGAGGCGCGAAATTAATTATCGACGCTAACCAGACCATAGCTCGAGTTTACTCCGAGGGCGGCTCCATCCCGGCGTCGCGGCCGCCGCTTGCTTCGGCCTTTTCCTCTTCCACCGACGGTAATATCTTAATAGTACTCAGCATTTCTTGCGCCGCGGCCGCGAGGCGATTTTCGACGACTTCCGGGTGCGAGAGCTCTGCCACGTATAAATTATTCCCCGAAGTTAAAAATAGCACCTCGAGGCGGCGCCTCCCCTCTTGCTCCCCTACTACGTAAGAGTTTCTTAAACCGTCGTCCGCGCCCGCCGCCGCGAGTTCGGCTTCTCCTAAAACCTCACCGTCCACTTCGAAAGAGCTCGACGCCCCCAGCCGGCGCTGGTAAAAGCCGGCCCAGATTACGACGTTCGCGTACGCGGCCTCGCGGCGCGTTATTAATGCCTCCAAGCCGGCGTGCGGGCCCTCGGGCCAACTCAAGCGAACCGCGGTAACCGTGGTTCCTTCGGCCGGCGCGGCCTCCTCCGCCTCGTACCCGGGCGGGACGTTAAGCGTTACGCCGAGCGCGTCGTGCGTAAACGGCTCGTACTCGCCCGCGACGGCGCTCGCCGCAAGGCAAGACGCCCCCAAGACCGCCGCTGCGATTATCCGCCCCACGTAAACTCAGCCGCGTAGCTCGTGCAGGTCGTCGACGGCGACGGTCCCGCGCGAGCGGTAGATAGCCAGGATCAACGCCAGGCCCACGACGGCCTCGGCCGCCGCGACCGTTATCACGAACAACGAAAAGAGTTGGCCGTCGAGGCGCTCGGGCCCGTAAACGCGGTCGAACGTCACCAGCGCCACGTTGACGGCGTTGAGCATGAGCTCGATGCCCATAAGGATGCCGATGGCGTTGCGCCGGGTCAGGACGACGAGCAGGCCAACGCCGAAGAGGAGCACCGACACGCCGACGAAGTGGAGGGGCGTTATCGTCATCGCCGCTCCTCCTTCCGCGCCAGCACGATGGCGCCGACGAGCGCCCCCAGGAGAAGCAGCGATATAACCTCGAACGGCAACAGGTACGTCGAGAGCAGCAGGTCGGCGAGCTCGTCGAGGGCGCCGGCCTCGGGTATGGGCGCCATCGGCGGCAGCTCGACCCTAACCATCACGAGCGCCGTTACCGCCGCCAAGCCGAGTATTACCAACGCCGCTGGTACGAGGGCGCGGGTATACCGCCTGACGCGCCGGGCCGTAATGCGCTGCGTCAACATAACCGCGAAGAGTATAAGCACCGCCACCGCGCCCACGTAGATGAGGACCTGCACGCCCGCCAGGAACTCCGCGCCCAAGAGGACGAACAGCGACGCCACCGCGAAGAGCGACAGAATCAAGCTCAGGCCGGCGTGGAAGAGGTTTCGGAAGAAGAGCACGCCCAGGCCGCCGAGCAACGCCACGCCGGCGACGCCGTAAAAAGCCATTATGTATATCCAATCCGTCATATTTTAACGCGGCCCCGCGGTATTTAATCCGCGTCGGGCTCGAGCCATTCCACCAGGTAGCGGTTGGCGTCGGCACCCTCTGCGCGATCGTCGATGACGGCTACCCGGACGTTATACGCGCCGACCGCCTCGAGGCTGCTCTTAATAACGCCTACGCTAAAATCCACGCTCCCGGTGATGCCCGTTTCGCGGATTACGGCCCGGCCGGCCGCAAACTCCTCGACGTGCCAGTCTCCCGTCCCTTCCCCGCGTACGAAATTACGGTACAACTCCGGTAGCTTTTCGGCCAACTCCGCAGGCGAATCGACGTCGAAATCCGGCATATACTCCCTAATGGTTTCCACCAGTTGGTTTCCTATTAAAACCATGACTTGCGGCGAAATGCGGTCGCGAAGGTACTCCACCGTCGCGAGATACGGAGCGGCTTCGTACCAACCCGCGCCGTCGATATCCTCGAAATATTTACCTAGTCCCTCCCCCACGATCTCGCCGATATGCGGGAACACTTGCTTTAAAGCCCGGTAGAATATTCCCCGTACTTCCATCGCGATACCTGTGCCGACCTCTTCCCCTAACTTTTGACCCCGTAACCTTTTACTTTTTATCTCCGGGCGAACGCCGCGACCTATTTCTTAAACTCGGGCTCGAGCTGGCGCGACAACAACTTAGTAATGTCGTATACCAACTCCGATTTATCGTAAACCGACATCTCGTACTCGGGAATCATCGCCAGCGCGCCGAAGTTGCAAGCCTCGACGCACAAGCCGCAGTATATGCACAGGCCGAGGTTTATAAAGTAACCGTCGACGACGAACCCTTTGACGCCCTCCTCTTTGTGGCGCTCGAGCGTAATGCAAGCCGCCGGGCAAACGCGAATGCACTGGGCACAAGCCGTACATTTATGACCGCCTTCGTCGTCCGGGACCATCGCGACGCGGCCCCGGAACCGCGGCCACTGCTCGAACCGCTCCTTGGGGTACTGGACCGTTATGGCGCGGCGCAGCAAGTGCTTGGTCGTCGTGGCCAAGCCGACGAGCAGCCACCACGTACCCTTTACCAACCTCGCGATAGCCCGGAAAATTATCATGATCTAAATCAGAACGATTATAAGGCCGGTTATTATTATGTTCAGGAACGCGAGCGGCAGCAGGAACTTCCAAGCGAACGACATCAGCTGGTCGACGCGCAGCCGGGGATAGGTCCACCTGAAGAACATCAACAACAATACGATCGCGAAAGACTTGATGAGGAACCAGAACTCGCCCGGCAGCCAAGGGCCCCGCCAGCCGCCCAGGAAGAGCGTCGCCGCGATAGCCGAGACCAGGAACATGTTCGCGAACTCCGCCAGGAAGAACATCGCGAACTTCATACCGGAGTACTCGACGTTGAACCCCGCCACCAGCTCCTGCTCGGCCTCGGGGATGTCGAACGGCGTACGGTTCACCTCCGCCGTGGCGGCGATGACGTAGATCGCGAACGCCAGCGGTTGATACACCACGAACCAGATTCCGCTCTGCGCGTCGACGATGGCCCCCATCTTCATCGAGCCGGCGAGCATGATGACGCCCAGCGCCGAGAGCACCAGCGGAACCTCGTACGAGACGAGCTGCGCCGCGGAGCGAAACCCGCCCAACAACGAGTACTTCGAGCCCGACGCCCAGCCGCCCGAAATGACGGCGATAACGTTTATGGTCGTAATGGCGAAAAGGAACAGTACGCCGATGTTCAGGTCGCGGATGATGGCGCCGTCGCCGAAGGGAATTACGACGAAGGCCACGACGGTGGGCGCGAAGGCCAGGAACGGCGCTATATTAAAGACCGGCCGGTCGCAGCTGCGCGGCGTCGTATCCTCCTTCTGCACCAGCTTCAGCGCGTCGGCGACGGTCTGGACCGCGCCGTGCCACCCCACCCGCATGGGCCCGAAGCGCTGCTGGATGTGCGCCGAAACCTTGCGCGTGAGCCAGATGAGGAACAGGACCAACACCGCGATGAAGCCGGCTATTAATATTGCGTGGACGACCATTTGGGCCGCGGGGACGAACCACGACGGCAAGCCGTAGCTCGCTACGACGCCCTTCCACCATTCATTAAGCCAAGAGAGTACGGGGTGAATTATCATACGCTTCGCGCGGTATTTACCTGTCGACGTCCGGCAAGATGACGTCCAGCGAGCCGAATATCGGCACGATGTCCGCCAGGTATACGCCCCGGAGCATCTCCCGTATCATGGAGAGGTTGTTGAACGACGGCGTCCGCAGCTTGTAGCGGTACGGCTTGTCGGCGCCGTCCGAGACGAGGTATAGGCCGTAGTCGCCCCGCGGCGACTCGACGCGCGCGTAGACCTCGCCCGCCGGGACTTTGGGAAACTTCGGCACTTTCTCCTTAACGGTCGGCCCGTCGGGCAATCCCTCCAGGCACTTCTTTATCAACGCGTGCGAGGCGCGCATCTCGAGGATGCGGGCCAGGTAGCGGTCGTAGCAATCTCCCCTCGTGAGCACCACCGGCTCGTACCCCAGCTCGCCGTACGCCTCGTACGGCATGTTCCGACGGAGGTCGAAGTCCACGCCCGAGGCGCGGAGGTTGGGGCCGCTCCAGCCGTAGTTGACGGCCCGGGCGCCGTCGACGACGCCTACGCCCTTCGTGCGCGCCAGGAAGATCTCGTTCTCGTTCAGGATGCGCTCGTAGTCGGTAATTCTGCCCGGAAAAACTTTCAGGAACTTCTCCGCCGCCGGGAAAAACGAATCCGGCAGGTCCGCGGCCACGCCGCCGAAGCGTAGGTAGTTGAACGTCATCCGCTGGCCCGTCGTCATCTCCAACAGGTCCATAGTGAGCTCGCGCTCGCGGAAGCCGTAGAGGAAGGGCGTCACCGCGCCCAGGTCGAGCGCGAAGACGCCGAAGAAGATGCAGTGCGAGGCGATGCGGTTGAGCTCCATGAACATCGTGCGGAGGTACTTGGCCCGCGGCGGCACCTCTATCTCCATTAGCTGCTCGACCGCTTCGCAGTGCGCCGCGGCGCAGAACAACGAGCTCAGGTAGTCGATGCGGTCCGCCATCGGCAGGAACTGGATGTAGAGGCGGTTCTCGGCCATCTTCTCCATCGAGCGATGGAGAAAGCCGACGTGCGGCTCGCTGTCGACGACGCGCTCGCCGTCCATCGTCAGCACCATACGGAAGACGCCGTGCGTCGACGGGTGCTGCGGCCCCATGTTGACCTGGAACTCTTGGGTATGTATCGCGGTATCGGTGGGCATAAGACCGGCTTAGTAGCCTTGGGCTATTTCCCCGGCATCTTGTCCGGGAACGGCACGTAGTCCTCGCTCGCGAAATCTTTGAGGAGCGGGTGGCCCTCGAAGCCCTCCGGCGTCAGGATGCGCGTGAGGTTGGGGTGGCCCTCGAAGGTCACGCCGAAGAGGTCGTAGACCTCGCGCTCGAGCCAATCCGCGGCGGCGTAGATGTGGGCTATCGACCGCGCCGCGCCGCCCCGTCGCGGCACGTCGGCCTTCACCATCAGCGACTGCTCGTCCCGGTAGGAGAAGTAATGATATACGAGCGTGAGCTTGTCCTCGTCCGGGAAGTCGACCGCGGTTATATACATCAAGAAATCGAAGGCCAGCTCGCCATCGTCGCGGAAGAAGCGCGCCACCCGGGCGACGGCGCCCGCCTCCACCCGCAGGAACGGGACCCGGTCGCCCTCGTTCACGTCGACGACGACGTCGCCTACCGCGTCCTTGATCTTGTCTGCTATCTGCTCGAGAGGTAATCCGGCCATGTGCGGTCCGAATCTCAACCAGCCGAAAGAACGGTGAGAAAGGGGATTAAGCCGACTTGGTTACTTCGCCAGAATCCACCGGCCTTCGAGGCGCTCGCGAGGCGCGTGCTCTTCGTCGAAGCTGCCGAAGGCTTGTACCAGGCTCTCGCGCTTTATCTTCTCTTGCAACTTCAGGCAGCCGTGCATAAGGGCTTCGGGCCGGGGCGGGCAGCCGGGGACGTAGACGTCCACCGGGATTATTTTGTCTATGCCTTTGAGGACGCTGTAAGCGTCGTAATAGAAACCGCCGCCGGAGATGGCGCAGGAGCCCATCGCGACGACGTAACGCGGCTCCGCCAGCTGCTCCCACAGGCGGCGGATGCGCGGCGCCATCTTGAGCGTGATGGTCCCGGAGATGAACATCAAATCGGACTGGCGCGGCGTCGCCCGGAACATCATGCCGAAGCGGTCGAAGTCGTAGCGCGACGCGCCCGCGGCCATCATCTCGATGGCGCAACAGGCGAGGCCGAATATCATGTACCAGATGCTCGAGGCCCGCGACCAGTTGAGGAGCTTCTCGAGGTTCGTCGTGACGATGCCGCCGCCGGGCAGCTTCTCCCAGTAAACCGGCAGCCTGGCTATTACACCCACTTCAGGCCCCCCCTACGCCACGCGTACGCCAACGCCACGAGTAGGATGCCGATGAATATCATCATCTCGACGAAAGCGTACAACCCCAGCTTCTTCGCGGCGACGGCCCAGGGTAAAAGAAAAGCCGCTTCGACGTCGAAGACAACGAACGCCAAAGCGACGAGGTAAAACCGGACGTTGTATTGAACCCACGCGGTGCCGCGGGTGGTCTCGCCGCACTCGTAAATGTCGGCCTTTATGCGGCTGGGCCGCTGCGGACGGATAAACCACGCGCCGATAAGGGCCGCGGCGACGAAGAAAATACCGAAGAAAATGAAGAACGCAACGAACGCGTAATCGGTTAGCAAAACCCGTACCTCGCTGAAATTTTCCTCTCGATAACACACTTGACCGTCGAAGTCAAGCGTTTTGTGATAATTGGCACAAATTAACGTTAGCGGGGCGGCCGCCGCGCGCCACGCGGAAATACCGGTATAAACCGCCCGGCGTACGCGGCGTACGCGAAGGACCCCGCGTAAGTCGCGAGGGCCCCGCGCGCCAACCCCCTCTTGCCGAGCTCGCCTCCCGCGGCCTATACCCCGCGCCGCCGTTAAAGCGGTTTATGAAACGAACGAGCCCGGAAAGTCAGGCTTGAGTAGGAGATTACGTCGTGATAGAATCGCCGGACGTCCTTCGCCCGAGCTTCCGCGGTTTAATAAACCCAAAGAGGAGCGCGCGCCGGCGGCGCAAGGCCGCGCCGGACCGGACTCGCTAAAGCGATTAAATGGCGGTTACGAACAAAGACTATTCCGGTTACTGGGTTACGGCCCGAGTATGGCTCGAGCGGCTGGCGCCGTTCGGCTTCGCGGCGCTGAAAATCGCGGTGAGCGCCGGCTTCGTCTACTACTACGTCGAACGCTTCGTGCGTATAATGTACATCGCCGACGGCCCGGCCCGCGGCATCGAGGCCTACCGCCTGGCGTACGCTGGTTTCGAGCTCTTCCCCACGCACCAGTTCGCGCCGTTGCCGCTTTGGATCTGGGCCGGCCTGCTTAAGATTTGGCCGGATATCTACTTCACCGGAACCGCGCTTAACGTAGTCGCGGGCGCAGGCGTCGCCGCGTTCTTATATCTCTTGGGGAAAAGACTGGCCGGGCCCTCGGCGGGCGTCGTAGCCGCCCTCATCTTCACTTTCTCGCCCGTGCACCACAACGTAACCGTCTCGATGGGTATGGCGGAGAGCGTATTTTATCTCGGCCTTGTCGCAGGCGTTTTCTTCGCCGCGCGGGCCGAAACCGGCCTGCACGGCTCGCGGGCCGCGGCCTTCTGTTTCGCGGCCGCGGCGCTGTCCCGCTACGAGGGGATGCTGTTCCTACTGTTATACTCGGGTTATCGCGTCTTTAGCCACCGGCCGCGGGGCTTGGGGGGATGGCTCCTGTGGGCCGCGCCGCTGGCCGTAGCAGGCGTGTTCGTCGGCCACAAGGCGTTCCAGCCCGCGGGTGCCGGCCTTTGGCCCTTAATGCCGGCCTTGAAAGCCGACATGGCGCGCATACTTACCAACGCCCAATGGTACCGCCGCTTAGGCTACGGTTTCTACCGGATGTTGTTCGACGGCCGGGCCGCCGCGGCCTTGGGGTTGGCGGGCGCGGCGCTCGTCTTCCGCCAACGGTGGCGTACGGCCGACCGCCTCCTGATTTGGAGCAGCTGGGCGATAATTTTCGGGGCGCTAACGGTGGTCGCGGTCGCCATAGGGTTGGGGTTCTGCCCGGAGCGCTACTTCGCGACGCCGCTTCTGCTCCTCTTCCCCTTCGCCGGCCTGGCCGTGGCCGAACTCGTCGCTTTCGCGACGTCAACCGCCAGGACGGTCGTCGTCGGCGTAGTGTTGACGACGGCGGCCGTCATAACCGCCGGATGGGACGCCGTTATCTTAACGCCGGGTTACGGCTTCCACGGGCCCTGCAATACGGGGGTCGTATACGCCGCGGAAACCGCCGTGGTTTTAAGGGACCTCTGGCGGGAAGGCGAGCTCGGCCCTCAGGAACAAGTCCTCATAGAAATCGGCGGAGAGGGCTCGGAGGGCAAATGGCGCTTCGAACAATACCCGTTGCGGGCGTTTAGCGACCACCCCTTAAATTTCACGCTCGCCCCGCAGAAGAAAATCCGCAAAAAATTAAAATCCTTCGTCCCCTTTATGCGTAATAATCACGTTCGGGTCGCGATAATCCTAAGCGATGAAAACCGCGAACGGGCCCGTCGGTACTACGGCGAAATCGGTAAGGGAGCGGTAATCTACGAAAACCCCAATCAAACGGTAGTCGTACTACGCGAGGGGTGGCGAGAGATCCCCGATTTCTCGTCCGAGGTGTGTCGACACTTGGCAAAAGTCTACGACCTCCGGCCTTAGGAGTCGTCGGCTCCCGGAATTCGGCGCGTACGTTTCGACGACTCAGGGAACGGCGCCCCATTTCGGGAAGGATTACTAATTGCTAAAATGAGCTCGCGACGCACAAAGACGACGTGGTTCGGCGCCTTCGCGCCCTGGGGTTTCTTCGCGCTAAAGGTACTGGTCTCGATATACGCCCTCCACGCTTACATCCCGCGCTACATAAGGCTCACGTACATCGCCGACGGCCCCGCGCGCGGTATAGAGGCCTATAACTTGGCGTTCGGCGACTTCGGCGTTTTCCAAACCTATCAATTCCTACCTCTTCAGCTTTGGCTTTGGGCCGGCCTGCTTAAAATCTATCCGGATATATACTGGACCGGGACGGCGTTGAACATAGCGGCCGCGGCCGGCACGACGGCCCTTTTGTATCTCCTCGGCCGCGAGCTAGCGGGGCCGGTAGCCGGGAGCTTTGCCGCCGTCCTCTTCATCTTTTCGCCTGTTCACCACAACGTAACGCTCTCCGAGGGGATGGCGGACAGCCTGTTCTTTTTCTGGACGGCGGCGGGCGTATACGCCGCGAGCCGGGCCGCGGCGGGCCGACGCGGCGCCGCGGCTGCGGGGTTCCTCTTCGCCGCGGCCGCCCTCACCCGTTACGAAGGCGCGCTGCCGTTAATACTCTACGCCGCGTACCGTCCATTCAGGTCGCGCCCGCGCGGCGTCGCCGGATGGCTACTATGGGGGGCGCCACCCGCTTTGGCGGGCGTCCTATTGGGCCATAAAGCATTCGCCGTGGGGGGCGGCGGCATTTGGCCGTTAATGCCGGCGTTAAAAGCGGATATGGCTAACGTACTCACCAACCTACACTGGTACCGGCGTACTTACTACGGCCTCGAGCGCCTGTGGCTTGACGGTCGGGTGGCCGCGGCCTTCGGCGTGCTCGGCGCGGTTTTGGTATGGCGCCGTCACATCCGCAACGAAAGCCGCCTCCTTATTTGGGGCGGCGCCGTAACCCTATTCGTCGGCCTTACGGTTCTCGTCGTCGCCGTCGGTTGCGGCCTATGTCCCGAACGTTACTTTTCGATCGTCCTATTACTTCTTTTCCCCTTCGCCGGGCTGGCCGCGGTAGAGATATGGCGGCGGGCGAGCGGGCGTGCGTTAAAAATAACCGTATCAATATTGTTCGCGGCCGCGGCCGCCTATACCGCATACTTCGACGCCGCCATCAAGGACTACGGTTACGGTTATCCGGGGCCGTGCTATACGTGCCACACCTTAGAAGCCGAGCTTGCGTTAAAATTGCGCGATTTGTGGCGCCGGGGCGAGTTGGGCCCGGACGACATAATCTATATGGAGGAAAATACCGATAACTACAGCAACTACTCCGTTCGGGCGTACAGCAACCACCCGCTCAATTTTTATGTGTGCCCGGCCGGGGAAATAGAGGATGACCTGTGGTACCTGAAGTACATACTACAAAGGAATAAAATCCGGGTAGCCATCTTCGTAAACGGCAAGACCCGTCGCCATATTAAACCGTTTTACCGTGCCTATAAGAAATTCGCCGTAATATACGAGAACCCCGGCCATACCATTGTCGTACGCCGCGCGCCCTGGAGCGAAGGCGTCCCGGACTTTTCGTCGGCGATAGTCCCGGAAGAATGCAGAGTCATACGTAAGTAAAGGCCGAATCGCGGGCTCGAGCCGAACCGAGGGACGGTCGAGGTTTTTCCGGCGCCGCCACGGCGAAGAGCACCGACGATGAAAAAGGGCGCTCCCCGGGAGCGCCCTGCGCGCGTCGACGTTTCCCTCAATCGAAGGCCGGCTCCGGCATCCCGAGCCGAACGAGGCCGAGGTTTAAAAAGCCGTTCACTATCTTCAATAGATGCAGCTGGTCGTCGATGTTGAGGGCCTTCGCCATTTCCCGGATGGTCAGACCTTTGTCCGCGATCCCCAATATCTCTTTCTCGACGCCGGAAAATTCGTAGTCGCCCCGTAAAAGCTCGGCCAAGGGCCTGGTCTCCTTCCGGACGACGAGGTCCACCGACGGTATCCTCTTGCCCAACCGCTTGTAGTCGTCTATCCGTTTGGTAGATTCCATTACGATCTCGGTTACGGATATCGAGACCGTAATGTCCTCGTCCAAGCGGTAGGGCGCGAGCTCGTAGGTGAACGTCCCGTCTTCGATGAGGAACATATCGAACAGCTTTATCTTAATCTTGCGTTGAATAAACTCCACCAGCGTCTCGCGGTCGATGGCGCCCCGATACAGGAGGAACGTGCCGAACCGCGGGCGGTCGGTGCCCATAGCTTCGTACTCCGCTAACGCCGCCTCGAGTTGCCGGCGCGTAATCGCGCCGGCATTTACGAGGTCTTCGCCCAACGGCGCGTACCGTTTGTTGGAATCGGCGTAGATGACGAAGCCGTCGGCGAAGTAGGTGCGATACCAAACGCCGTGCTCGTCGTCCACCGTCAAAACGCACGTGCGCCTTCCCAATTGCACTATCTGGAAGAGGTCGACCAGCGTCAGGTCTCTTATGTTCCCTATGACCGCCATAGAATTCGGACCGCCTTAGTTGGTATAAATACGACCGTTATTTTGGATTATAGCAGCCCGCCCATCAGCGGTCAAGGACGTCGCGGCCCCGCGCCTCGCCGGTAAGGCTTGACCGGCGTGCCGATATCGGTTATATTCTCACGGTAAACGCTCCTTTCTCAAGCTCCCCGAGCGGAGGACAAGAGATGCCAAAAACAAAACCGGCTCTTTCGGCCCGGGCCGGCGCGTTGCCCGCGTCACCCATCCGTAAATTAATACCGCTGGCGGACGGCGCCAAAAAACGGGGCGTCCACGTCTACCACCTCAACATCGGCCAACCGGACCTGCCGTCGCCGGAGGCGTTCCTGAAAGCCCTCGGCGAGTATCCGGCCAAGGTCGTCGCGTACGGCCGCTCGGAGGGCGAGGTGGCGCTCCGCGAAGCCTACCGCGAATATTACGGCCGCTTCGGCCTCGGGCTGTCGCGGGACGAGATCCTGGTTACGACCGGCGGCTCCGAAGCGCTGCTTTTCGCTTTCTTCTGCGTGGCCGGCGTCGACGAAGAGATTCTGGTCCTCGAGCCGTTCTACACCAACTACAAAGGCTTCGCCGCCGTCGTCGACGTCACGCTCAAGCCGCTGGCGACGGAACCGCTCGCCGGTTACCGCCTGCCGCCGCGCGAGGTCGTCGAGGCCGCCGTCGGCCCGAAGACCCGCGCCATAGCCATCTGCAACCCCAACAACCCCACCGGGACCGTTTACGGCGAAGACGAGCTAAGCATGGTCGCCGAGCTGGCCGAAAAACACGACCTCTTTATAATCGCCGACGAGGTCTACCGCGAGTTCGTCTACGACGGCCTGACCCATACGTCGATGTTGAGCATGCCCGCCGTCGCCGACAGGGTAATAGTTACGGACAGCCTCTCCAAGCGGTTCAACGTATGCGGCGCGCGCATCGGCTGCCTGGTTTCGCGCAACGCCGACGTCGTCGCGGCCGCGCTCAAGCTGGGCCAGGCGCGGCTGTCGCCGCCGGTGGTGGAAGAATTCGCCGCCGTCGCCGCGCTCAAACTAGCACCCGAGGATTACGTCCAACCCATGATAGAGCACTTCAGGCGACGGCGCGACATCGTCCACGACGCGGTGACGAAGATGCCGGGAGTAGTGGGTTACAAACCCGCGGGGGCTTTTTACATGGCGCCGGAGTTCCCGGTGGACGACGCCGAGAAGTTCGTCTCGTGGATGTTGACCGATTTCGACCTCGACGGCGCGACGACGATGTTGGCCCCGGCCGCCGGCTTCTACTCGACGCCGGGGCTGGGCCTGCGCGAGGCCCGCATCGCGTACGTCCTCAACGAGGACGAGCTGGCCCTCGCTATGGTTTGCCTGGCCGAAGGGTTGAACCAGTACCCCGGGCGGATTTCGTAAGTGGCCCAACGTAGACAACGCACGATGGAGGGGACTACTTTCGGCGGCGAAAAACTAAACTCCCGTCAAAAAGCCGTTCTGGCCGCTCGGGAAGCGTACGGATTGAAAGCCCGCGACGTCGTAATATTGGACGTTCGGGCTTTTCCGGCGTTGGCGGAATATTTCGTAATATGCACCGGCGAAACGAAACGGCATCTACGGGGCATCGCGGACCGCTTGGAGGAAGCGGCCGGCGAACACGGCTGCGGCGTACACCACGCCGAAGGGTACGCGCTGGGGCGGTGGGTCCTGATGGACCTCAATAACATCGTCGTCCACATCTTCGACCCTGAGACGCGCGAATTCTACGAACTGGAGCGCCTGTGGGGCGACGCGCCTCAAGTGCCGTACGAGCCGGAAGCGCCATAGATGGAAGAAGAACTCCGAACACACCTACGTAAGGCCCTCGCCAAGCTCGGCGCCCAGGCCGCCGACGAGGCGGCCGACTTCACGGTCCCCCCCGACCCGAAGCACGGCGACTTGACGACGAACGCCGCGTTGGCGCTCGCCAAAGAGCTGGGCGGCGACCCGCGTACGTTGGCCCAGGACTTGGCCGAAGAGCTGCGTAAAGCGCCCGGGGCGGCCGTCGTAGACGTCGCCGGGCCGGGTTTCGTCAACGTCCGCCTGGCCGACGCCGTGATATTCGATTCGCTGCGCGAGGCGCTGGCGCGGGGGGACGATTACGGCCGCGGCGACGAAGGCCGCGGCGCCCGGGTACAAGTCGAGTTCGTCTCCGCTAATCCCACCGGCCCGCTGAACGCCGTTAACGCGCGCGCCGCCGCTTACGGCGACGCCCTCGCCCGCCTCCTGGAGTTTACGGGGTACGACGTCAAACGCGAGTTCTACGTCTGCAACGTCGGTACCCAAATGGACCTGCTGGGGCAATCGGTGCGCGCCCGCCTCGCCGAACTACGCGGCGAAGAAGCGGAAATCCCGGAAGGCGGGTATCGCGGCGAATACGTCGTCGACCTCGCCCGGCGGCTGCACGAAGAAACTGGAATATCGGACGGCGACGACGCGGGTAAAATCGCCGCCGCCGCGGCCGACGAAATCGTCGCCCGGCAGAAGGCGGACCTGGCCGACTTCGGCGTTTCCTTCGACCGCTGGTTCCGCGAGGATTCGCTGTACCCCGCCGACGTCGACGCCGCGCGGCGCCTGCTCGAGGAACGCGGGGCGGTATACGAGAAAGACGGCGCACTGTGGCTCAAGACCACGGCCGCGGGCGACGACGAAGACCGCGTTATCGTCCGCGCCGGCGGCCGGCCTACGTACTTCATGGCCGACATAGCCTATCACCTCAATAAACACGAACGCGGTTTCACGAAGGCGATAGACGTGCTGGGCCCGGACCACCACGGCCACGTTAAAAAGTTATACGCCATGGCGGAATTGCTGGGGATGCCCGCCGGCTGGCTCGAGGTCATCATATCGCAACAGGTCAACCTGCTCGAGCGCGGCGAAAAGGTCAAGATGTCCAAGCGCGCCGGCAGCCTCGTCACGATGCGCGAAGTCATGGATAACATCGGCGTCGACGCGGCCCGGTTCTTCTTTTTGATGAGGACGCCGGCCGCCCACCTCGACTTCGACCTCGAGCTGGCGCGTACCCAGACGCCGGAGAACCCCGTATACTACGCGCAGTATTGCCACGCCCGCGTCGAGAGTATCAAGCGGGAGGCCGGCGCCGAAGCGGCGGCGGCCCCGCCCCAGGAGGCCGACCTGGCGGCGCTGGACCAGGCCGAAGAGAGGTTGCTGGCCCGGGCGATATGGGAATTTCCCAAAGTCGTCGCGGCCGCGGCGGCGCGGCGTGAGCCCCACCGCCTTACGGCCTACGCCACCGCCCTTGCTGCCTTGTTTCATAATTATTATCAACACCACCGCATTCTACAGGCGCCGAGCGAGGCCGCCGTACGCGCCCGCCTCGTCCTCACGCGCGCCGTAGGCCGGACGACGAAAAACGCGCTCCGCCTGTTGGGCGTGAGCGCGCCGTCGCAGATGTAGCCGCGGAATTCGATTAGCGCCCCCGACCCGCGTTAAGACGCGGGTTTTAAATTCGCCCGCGGCTCGGCGAAGACGACGTCGCCGCCGCGGTGGGTAACGCGGCCCGCCGGCCCTTTGGCGCGCCGCACGTGGCGTCGCTCCACGACGACCACCGGGACCACGCCGGCGTGCTTGTCCGACGAGTAAAACGCCGCGAGCGCCGCGGCCTCCTCGAGCGTGCGCCGCGGTACCGCCTTATTCTTATCCGGCCGGCGTACTATAACGTGAGAGCCGTGGGCCTGCTGGGCGTGGAGCCAGAGGTCGTGCGGCCGGGCGTACTCGAACGTCAGCTCGTCGTTTTCGGCCGCGCTCCTGCCGACCAAAATCAGCAGGCCTTCGGAAGATAAAAACCGGCGGCCCGGGCCGGCCTTGGCTGCGGGTTCGCGCTTCGACTTATCCCCCTCATTCGTCGCACCCAACCACGGCTCGAGCTCGACCATACCCATTGCGACCCGCACCCTTTCCAGGTCGTCTCGTACGCGGGCGAGTTCCTCGTCGACGGCCTTTAGGCGCCTAGCCACCGCCGTGACGCCCCGTTTGGCCTTTTTATAACGGGTAAAGAGCCGTTCCGCGTTAACCGCCGGCGAAAGCTCCGGCCTCAACTCGATTTCGATATCCCCTTCGCCGTACGGGTCCGGCAGCGTCGCCGTCGTCGCGCCCTTTCGCACCGCGGCCAGGTTGTACTTGAGCGCTTCCCCCATACGCCGGTACTCGTCGTATTCGGCGTATTCGTCGCGGTTGCGCTCGAGCGCTTTCCGCTGTCGCTCGAGCCTCTTGGCGCCGGCGAGCAAACGGCGCTCCAACCCGTTACGCGCGGCGACGAGTTCCCCGGCGCGTTCGTTCTCGGCGTACGCGAACGCCGCCGCGGCGTTCGTGCTCTCGAAAGGCCGCACGTCGTCGACGCCGACGCCGTCGAAGATATCGCAGGTAAAAGGGCGCCATACGCCGTCCGCCAACGCGGCCACCGGCCGAACGTCGTCGCCCGCCGCGGCTCGGGCAAACACGCCCAGCCGCCGCGCCGCGGCCTCGGCGTCGCCGTCGCCTACTATCGCCCGCGCCGCCCACGGCGACATGAACGCGACTTCCCGCGTGAGCGCCCGGGCGTCGCGAGCCGCGGCGTACCGCGATATATCGTCGGCCGAAAGGCTCCCGGACGGCGCCCGCTGCCTACCCTCCGGCCAGGGGTATTTCTCGGCGGTCGCGAGGGGTCGGCCGGATAAAACGGCGGCCACGGCGTCGCCCTCCAAGACGAACAGGCCGCCGGCCCGCCCGAAGAACTCGGCCACTAACCGCCGCCGGCCGCCGCCCCCGGCGAAGTCGAAGACGACGAGGCGGTCGTTCTGCCACTGCTCCGCGGCGACCAGCTCCGCGTCCTCGAAGCCCGTACGGGCCCGCTCGCCGCGGCGCTTGCCCGGGGCGGCGTCGAAAAACATAGCGCCCCCGTCCCGCGGGATTAACGTGAGCACGCCCCGCCGGCCGTCCCGGGTTAAGAGTTCCAACGCGAAGACGCCGGGCGCGGGCCGGTACGCGGACAACGCCCTCGCACCGGCGAGAACGGGCCCCAACTCGGCCAACAGTACTTTCAGCGTTAACTCGTCCACCGTAAATTCGAAACCGGCGCGCCGTTTAGCCTTGACTTTCGCGGGCGGCGTGCCGATAATTATGCGGCTATGGAGGCGTTATTCCAGGCTTTGGACGTCTTCACGTACGGCGCGGCCATAGTGGGCGGCCTGCTGGCCGTACTGTGGATTTATAATAGCACGATTAAGGAACGCCGGGGGATATTGCGGCGCGCCCGCAAGATACGCGACCCGGCGCTGGAACGTCTCGTTAACCAGGGCGCTTTCTTACAACGACTCGGCTTCAGCGCCGCGGCCGTGGCCACCGGGATAGCGATCCTCTGGTTCGCGCGCGGGTACCATAATAAGTACCACGTCAACATCTCCTCCGCGTACTTAATTTTAGCGGGAGTGCTAATAACGTTAGGAACGATCGGCGCTCTGGTCTCTTATATATTCCGACGTAAGGAGTGATAGTATGAAACGGGTTCGAACGTTCGCTGTCGCGTCGCTCGTCTGCGCCGTGGCCCTGTTTGCGGCCTGCGGTAAAAAAGGCGGCGAGGGCGTAAAGTGGTTAACCTCAATGGACGAGGGCAAGGAACGAGCGGTGGACGAAGGCAAAAACCTCGTCGTGTACTATAGCGCGGACTGGAGTAAGATGTCGGAGCAGTTCGAGTACGACGTATTGGAGAACGCCGAAGTCCAGCAGAAGCTCGCCGATTTCGTCGCGGTCCATATTGACTCCGACGTAGACGAGGATACCCCCAAAACGTACGCTGTGGGCGCGTACCCGACGACGATATTCTACACGCCCCAGGGCGAGGAGATAACGCGCGTCGTCGGCGCCGTCACGGCGGAAGAATTTTCGAAACTGGTAGCCGACGTCGTCGCGGGCCGCGTCGAGACGGTACGCGAACTACTGGCGCGGGAAGAGGCGAACCCCGACGACTCGAAGTTGGCGTACGAGGTCGGTACGATGTACGTGGAGACGGGTCGGTACGAAAAGGCGCGGCCGCGCTTCGATAAAATCGTCGCCCAAGACCCCGAAAACGAGACCGGCCTCGCCCCGGGCGCGCTGACCCAAATGGGCTTTATTGACCTGACGGCGCAGCGGGCGGACGACGCCGTGGCCATCTTCGCGGAGGTCGCCGAGAAATACCCCGACGCGCCGGAAACCCCTAAATGCTACGTGTATATGGGAGACGCCTACCAACTGCTGGACGACGGCGAAAACGCCGCCGCAGCGTACCGTAAAGTCGTGGCCGATTACGTCGGCACCCCCGAGGCCGACGAAGCCCAGAAGAAACTCGGCAAGCTGACGATGTTTGAGGACACGGTGGAGGCCTTTACCCAGGGCCCGGAAGCCCGCGAGACGGAATAACCCTTCTACGCCCCCGACTTAAAAGCCGACCTGACGGTCGGCTTTTTATATTTTTGTTTCGAAAACTTTATCGGGCCACGGTGAGGACGGCTCGCGGAGTACAAAATAACGCGGGTTCAGCGGCACGCCGTTTTTCAACACTTCGTAATGGAGATGCGTGCAGCTCGAGCGGCCGGTACTGCCCACGTACGCGACAATCTGGCCGCGTTTGACGCGCGTGCCGGCGCGGATCGCGTTCCTCATATTGTGCCCGTAGCGGGTAACGTAGCCGTTGCCGTGGTCGATCTCGACCGTTAGGCCGTAGTATTCCTCCAGGCCGGCGGCGGTCACCACGCCCCCGGCCGCGGCGACTATAGGCGTCCCGCGCGGCGCGGCCAGGTCCAACCCCCGGTGCATCTCGACGCGGCCCGTAAACGGCGAAACGGTGTTGCCGAAATCGCGATACAACCAACCCTTGCACGGAAGGATAGAGGGGACGCCGGCGAGCGAACCCGGGTCCTCGTCGAAGCGCAGCCGCACGAGCGCCAGGTTCTTTTCCAACCGCGCGACGCGCCGCTCTATACCCTCGAGCGAGGTCCGGCTTTCGGGCGCCCGTTCGGGAAGTAACGCCTCCGGCGGGCTAACTTCCTTTAAACGGTGGCCGTTTACCAAAGTATCGTACTGCCCGGAGACGTCGTCGACTTTGGAATTCAGCTCGCGTATGCCCTTCTCCATTACCTTGAGCTTATAACTCTCTTCGCGATCTCGACGTTCGTACGCCACCAGCTGCGACAGCTTGATGATGTTCTTCCAGTAATCCGAAACCATCAGGCCCGCGAATACCAATACCGCGCCGCTCGCAATCAGCAGCGAGACCAGCACGAAGCCGTGGACGAATAAGTTCCGGCTCCGGCCGCCGCCGTGCGGCACTACCATAACGTTTACGCGCCGTCGAGGCGCTTTGCTCGGTTTGGGTTTTTTTTCTTTACGTGCCACAGCGTCGAGTATGTTACCGAAAAATCGCCGTCCCGTCAAGGCCTATCGGCGCGGGGGGTAAAGCGGCCGCCCCTGGCGCGAAGGCGTAATACGCCCACGAAGGCCGAGAGTATCTCGCCCGGCGACAAGTTGGATTCGCCCCGCCGCCGGTTTACGAATTCGGTGGGTACGTCCGCGAAACGGAACCCCCTCCGGTAGAGTTGGTACGCGACCTCGCTCAACACGACGTACCCCGACGCGTCGACGGCGCCCGCGTCGAGCGCCTCCACCGCGGCCCGGCTATAGCACCGGTAGCCGTTGGTGTAGTCGGTTATGGGTATCCGCAAGAAGAACCGCGCGTAGCTGTTGGCGAGCTTACTGAAGAACCGCCTGGCGCGCGGCCAGTTGACGATCCGCGAGGCCGGCAGGTACCTCGAGCCGACGACGACGTCCGCCCCGCGCGCCGCCTCCAAAAAGCGCGGGAGCTCGCCCGGGCGATGCGAATAATCGGCGTCCATCTCGAAAAAAAACTCGTACCCGCCACCCAGACCCCACGCGAGACCGTCGAGGACCGCACCCCCCCGGCCGCCCTTTCCCTTCCGGCGTAAGACGTGCAACCTCCCGGGATAGCGCCGCGCTACCTCCTCCGCTTCCGCGGCGGTGCCGTCGGGCGAGTTGTCGTCAACTACCAGCACGTCCGGGCGCTCCGGCCGGGAGAGCAGCTCGTCGCACAGCGCGCCGATATTATCGCGCTCGTTGTACGTGGGAATAACGACTAATATTTCCGGTGGCATAATGCGGCGCGCGCCGGACACCCCGGGTGGAGCGTACGGCCGCTAAGCGCCATTTAAAACCGTTTCATGAAGTCGTCGAATACGCCGACGACGTACGCCGCGTCGTCGTCGGTGATATTCTGGTGGCAGCCGATGTAAAACCCGCGCGAACCCACGTACTCCGCGGCCGGGAAGTCGCCTTCCCGATACCCCATCCACGCGTACGCCGGTTGTTGGGTGGGTATGCAGCCGAAAGCCGGCCTGGTCTCGACGCCGTGTTGCTCCAGGGACTTCGTAAGTTCGAACCGTTTGAAGGGAGCTTCCGGGCGGACCACGATCGGGTAACAGAGGGGGCTTATCTCTTCGCCCGGGCCCGCGCGGAAGAGCGCGAGGATATCTTCGTACCGGGCCAAATGTTCGTTGAAGTATTCAAGGCGAGCCCGCCGCGCGCGGACGATGTCGTCCATCCTCGCGACTTGCTCGAGGCCGAGCGCCGCCTCCATCTCGTTCATCTTGCTCGAGAACCCCACCCGCTCGAAGTGGAAGCGGATGTCGGTATCTTCGCCGTACTTGTAGCGGAGGGGACAGTAGCTCGAGTCAACGTTCAAAACGCAGACCTTGCAGTCGCAAGCGCGGCCGTGGGCCCGTAGGCTGCGACAAAGCCGCGCCAGCTCGCCGTCGTCGGTTATCACCATCCCCCCCTCGCCGGTGGTCAATATGTGCGCGACGTAGAAAGAGTACGTCGCCATAGCGCCGAAGGTCCCGACGAGGCGGCCGCGGTACCGCGCGCCGTGGGCCTCCGCGGCGTCTTCGAGCAGCGTCAAATCGTGGCGGACGGCCAGCTCCTCGAGCTCGGCTAACGGCGCCGGCCGGCCGAAGTTATGCACCGCGAATATCGCCCGCGTCCGCGGCGTAACCGCGGCCTCGACCGCGGCCGGGTCCAGATTGTAACTGACGCGGTCGACGTCGGCGAATCGGGGCACGAGGCCGGCGTGCAAGACGGCGTTCGCCACCGATATGAACGTCACCGCGGGCACTATGACCTCGTCGCCGCGGTTCGCCCCGCGCTCGAGAAGCGCCGCAACCGCGACGGCGTCGGCGTCGGTCCCGGTCGAAACCGCGACGCCGTATTTCAGGCCGTGGTATGCCGCGAACGCCTCCTCGAATTCCTGGACGAATTTGCCGCCCGATATCCGGCCTCGCTCGAGCGCTTCCATAACGCGCTTTTTGCCGTCTTCGCCCACAGCCACCGTGCCGACCGTAATACGGCGTTCCGGAGTCGGCTTTTTTTCTTCAACCATAGCTGGTAACCCACGCGTCGAAAGTTAGGCCCCGGGCCATTCCGGGATACGCCGGGCCGACGGTTGCCGATATTATAAGGCGGGCCGGCGTTTTCCTCGAACGCGATACGGCCCGGGGAACCGTTTTAATTGACGCTCCGTTTACCCGGTGTTATAATAATACCACAAAAAATCTTTATGTTGCGAGACAAAATCAGAGCCTTCCTCGCCCTCGGCTCGAACGTGGGCGACCGCTTCGCCAACCTCGACGCCGGCGAGGCCGCGGCGGCAAGCGCCCGGGGTATATACCTCGACCGCGCGTCCCCCACGTACGAATCCCCGGCCGCCGGGCCGGGGAAACAACCCGATTTCCTCAACCGCGTCCTCGTCGTCGAAATCTGGCTCGGGCCGCGCGAACTGCTCGAGACGTGCCTACGAATCGAACGGGATCTGGGCCGCAAGCTTAAGGACCGGGAAGGCCCCCGCGTCATCGACGTCGACATCCTGTTATACGACGACTTGGTAATCGACGAACCGGACCTGAAAATCCCGCACGAAGCTTTAAAGGTCAGGCCTTTTTTCTTAAAGCCGTTGATGGACGTCGCCGGCGACGTTATGATACCGGGCGAAGGGGTTTTCACGAGCAACTTATTGGCCGCGCTCGCGCCCTACGAACTCACGTCGTACGAAAAAAAATACTGACGTCTCATGGCCAAAATTACCGCCAACGACATCGTCAAACTGAAGCACGAAGGCAAGCCCATCGTCTGCCTTACGGCGTACGACTTCCCCACCGCGGCGACGGTGGAGGAGGCCGGCGTGGACCTCATCCTCGTCGGCGATACGCTGGGGATGGTGGTCCAGGGCCACGATACAACGCTAACGGTCACCGTCGACGACTTAGTCTACCACCTCTCGATGGTCCGCCGCGCTATTAAGCAGGCTTTGTTGGTTGGGGACATGCCGTTCATGTCTTTTCAGGAGAGCGACGAAAAGACGATGGCCCACGTGGGGAGAATGGTCAAAGACGGCGGCGCCGAAGCCGTCAAGCTCGAGGGCGCCCAACCCGAGACTTTGGCCCGAATCCGAAAAATAATCGGCGCCGGCATCCCGGTAATGGGCCACCTCGGCTATACGCCGCAGAGCGTGCATTACTTCGGCCGCCGCATCGTCCGGGGCAAAACGGCGGCGCAAGCGAGGGTCCTGTTGGAGAATGCCCTCGCGCTCCAAGAGGCCGGATGCTTCGCTATCGTATTGGAGATGGTCCCCTGGCAACTCGCCGGCCTGATATCCCGGGCGTTGAACATCCCCACCATCGGCATAGGTTCCGGCGTCGAATGCGACGGCCAAATCCTGGTTCTCCACGACCTCGTCGGCTTCTACCGCGGCTACAGCCCGAAGTTCGTGCGGAAGCTGGCGGACGTAACGGCCTCCATGCGCGCCGCGGTCCAGGAATACGGCGAGCTGGTCCGCGGGCGCCGATATCCGGCCCAGGAAGAATCCGTGGCCTTGGCCGAAGACGTCTGGGAAGAAATATCCCGGCTCGAAAAGCCCACCGAGGATTAAAACGTGGAAATCTTAAAATCGCCCCGCGAAATGCGGACCGCGGCGGAGGGATTTCGCCGTAGGAATTTCAGCCTCGGCCTGGTACCGACTATGGGGTACTTCCACGAAGGCCACCTCTCGCTTATGCGGCGGGCGCGCGCCGATTGCCGGCGGGTCGTCGTGAGCCTCTTCGTAAACCCGACGCAGTTCGGCCCGAGCGAAGACCTCGAGCGCTACCCGCGCGACTTCGAGCGGGACCGCGAGCTCGCCGCGGCGGAGGGCGTGGACATAATATTCGCCCCGGCGACGGAAGATATGTACCCCGAAGGTTACGCCACCTACGTCGACGTCGAACGGCTCACGGACGGGTTGTGCGGCGCGCTAAGGCCGGGCCACTTCCGCGGCGTCGCGACCGTCGTCGCGAAGCTCTTCAACATCTGCCGACCTACGGCGGCCTATTTCGGCCAAAAGGATTACCAACAGGCGCAGGTCATCAAAAAGCTGGCCGCCGACCTGGACTTCGACGTCGAGGTCGAGGTGCTGGCCACCGTCCGGGAGGCCGACGGCCTGGCGATGTCGTCGCGCAACGAATACCTTACGCCGGAAGAACGGCGCCAGGCGACGTGCCTTTTTCGGGCGTTGGCCCGGGCGCAAGAGCTCTTCGCCGCGGGGGAAACGAGGCCGGCGAAAATCGTGGACGAATTGACGGTTACCATAACGGCGCAACCGGCGGCCCGCGTCGACTACGCCGAGGTAATCCACCCCCAAGAGCTGACGCCGGTAACGACGGTGGAAAAGGGAGCCGTGGCCGCCGTCGCCGCTTTCGTTAACGAAACCCGGCTCATCGACAATACCATACTAGGTAAAGAAGACCTCCGAGCCGAGGTGAGCACATGTTGAGACGGTTCCTGGTAGCGAAAATACACCGCGCGACGGTTACCGCGACCGAGCTATCGTACGAGGGTAGCCTGGGGATAGACGAGGACCTTATGGACGCCGTCGGCCTACTGGCGGGCGAGATAGTGCACGTCTTCAACGTCAATAACGGCCATCGCCTGGAGACATACACCATACCGTTACCGCGCGGTTCGAAAGATATAACGCTGTACGGCGCCGCGGCACGTTTGGGCCAGGTGGGCGACCGCCTTATCGTCCTGGCCTACGGTCTGGCGGAAGAGCCCCCGACGCCCCGTAAAATCGAGCTCGACGAAAATAACGATGTCGTATCGCCGCGTGAATAAATCAGGGGGCCGGAGGACTACGGGCGTACAAATAAAAACGACAGTCCGAAGCGCGGTCGTAATTGCGGGCGCCGCGTTCGCCGCCGGCGCGGCTTACGCCGTGGTGGAAGACGAGGCATTCGCGCTCGGCCGTAAAATGTTCGACCGGGGCCTGTACAAAGCCGCATATCGCGACTTTGACGATTACTTAGACCGAAACCCCGGGGGGGAATGGGCCGACGAAGCCCAATTCTATCTGGGCCGGTCGCTCCAGGAAATGGATAGCTATAACGAAGCTATCGCCGAATACCGAAGGGTCATAAACAACTACCCTACTTCTCCCTTCGTAGCGCCGGCTCTCATCGATAAAGGAGAATGTTACGCCGCCCTCGGCCTATACGATAAAGCGATAGCGACTTACAAACGGGCCCTCGGCACCACGAAGAACCCCGCCAATCTGGTCAGGGTTTACCTAAAACTGGGCGAAACGTATTACGTCGTCGGCGACGCCGCCCGGGCCGAGGAAACGTATGAAACTTCCCTGCGAGAATTCCCAGCCCAGCGAACCGCCGGGACGGTGCACTTCCGCTTGGCGTTGCTCTACTTCCTGGACGGCGACTTCGAGCGAAGCACCGCCCATTTCGTCGCGGCAGGGGAGGCGGAAGACGTCGACGTCGTCGCGGTAGAAGACGCGTACGGTCGTGCGCTACTGGCCGCGGGCGACGCGGACGGCGCCGCCGCGGCTTTCGGGCGGTGCCTCGCCGAGGCGCGGGAGGATACGCTCCGGTACGACCTGGCGCGCGCGGTGAGCTACGTCGCCGCGGGGGACGCAGGCCGGGGAGCGGAATTACTCGAAGAAACGCTGACCGTTAAACGCCCCGACCGGCTCGACGCCGCGACCGAGGCGGAGGTCCTGTACGTACTGGCGTTGGCCCGGCTCGAGAACGGCGACCGCCCCGGCGCCCGCAGTACTTTCTTAAAACTAATCGAAATCTGCCCGACCAGCCCTTACGCTACGCCGGCCAAGCTCTGGGCCGGCCGGCTGTTGCTCGAGGAAGGCGACGTCGACGAAGCCACTACGCTCTTCGGAGAACTCGCCGCCCGCGAGCGCCCCGCGGCCCGGGCCGAATATTGGCTCGGGTGGTGTCACTTCGTATCGGGGCGCTACGCCGAAGCGCAGGCGACGTTCGAGAACTTGGCGGCCAATACGACCGACGCGGAATTGGTTCCCTACGCGCGATACTGGGGAGCCGAAGCGGCCGCCCGGGTGGGTAATACCGCGGAGGCGCGCAACGCCCTGGCGGCGTTCGCCGCCGACTTCCCGGACCATTCCTTAGCCGACAACGCGTTATTCCGGCTCGGCAAATTACAGCTCGCCACCGGTACGGGTACCGCCGGGCGCGAGACGTTGGCCCTACTAGCCGGTCGTTACGCCGACCGCGACCTGGCCGACGACGCGGCGTACCTCTACGCCGTCAGCTTACTCGATGAAAAGAACCGCGGAGCCGCGTCGGCCGCATTCTGGGACCTGGTCCGGGAATTCCCGGCAAGCCCGTACGCGCCGCACGGTTTATATAATCTGGCCCAAGCGGAATTTACGGAACACGAATTCGCGGCCGCGGCTGAAACGTTGACGGCGCTACTGAGCCATTACCCGCGCGCGAGTATCGCCGACGACGCGCTCTTCACGTTGGGCGAGTGCTTCCTCAACCAGAGGCGTTACGAACGGGCCAAAGAGAAATACGCCGAACTAGTCGAAAAATACGCCAACTCGCCCCGGTTGGACGAGGCCCGCTACGAGATTGAACTATGTAATTTCAAACAGGGTAAATACGAGTCGCAGATCGAGCTCGCCAAATCCTACATCGCGATGTATCCCCAAAGCCGCCTCAACGGCGAACTTTTAATCCTATTGGGTGAGTACTACTACCATCGACGCGATTACGACCAGGCCCGGAAATACCTCGCCGCGGTCGCGGAGGTCAAGGCCGACGAAAAAACCTTAGACGCCGCTCGGATTAAACTGGCCGAAGTATACTTGGCGCGGGGCGATACGTCGAAAGCGATTGCGGAATACCTCGCCGTCGCCGCGACTACCCAGGACGACGACGTCGCGCTCTCCTCCCTATACAAGGCCGGGGACGCTTACGACCGCGCCGGCGACAGGAGCGCCGCTATAGAGACGTACGGCGAAATCGTTAGCCGCTTCGGCCAAACTCGGGCCACGGCCAAAGCCCAATTCAAGGTCGGCGAAAACCTCCGCGCGGCGAAGCTGTACAAGGAATCCAACACCGCCCTGACGAAGCTGGCGCGCGAATGGCCGGCTAATGAATACGGGCCCCGGGCCGCGCTCTATACCGGCCTTAACTTCCTGGAAGCGGGCGCCCCGGGGGAGGCGCTCGAGTACTTCGACGCCGCGAGCGCCGCGGGGGACCGCGCCGTCGCCGCCCAGGCGTATTACTACCTCGGCGTATGCCAACGCGACTTGGGCAACGACGCCGCGAGCCGAAACAATTTCACGAAAGTATTAACCAACTATCGCGACTTCCCGGAATGGGTTCGCAAAGCGAAAGCGGAGCTCGGACGCTGACGCGTACCGCGCGGGCGTACGCGGTGTCTATCTCGTTGGCCGCTTCTGCCGCCGCGGCCGCGACGACGCCGTTCTCGTTCGCGGACGCCGACTTAAGGTTGGCCTGGGAAGAAAGCACGCCGAGCTTCGTGACGCCGTCGTTCGACGATTACGTCGCGGCGCGGAACGAAGCGTTTAGAGAAGCCGTGCCGCAACTTTTCGAAGGGGGAGCGACCCCCGCCCCCCAGGACCACAAAGGCGGACGTACCGGCTCGAGGTCTCTCACCGAAATCGAGGTTAGCGGCGGGACCGCCCGTCGCCTGGAGCTCGCGGCCTTCCAGGGATGGGAAATAAAGTTCGTCGACGCCGCGGCGTCGTTCGACGAAAAACGTGTAACCAGCGGCGAAGGCGCGTACGATAAGGACGACACACGCGCCGACGCCGAAGTAGCTTTCTCGGACCAGGCCGGCACGACCGTCGGCTTCACCGCCAATTACGAAGGCAACGCCGAAAAATTACGCCAAAACGACGCCGGCTACGCGGGCGATAACGTGACCCGCAGCGGCGAGGGCTCGGCCGGTTTCCGGAGCAATCTGTGGGGTAAGGCCAAATTCGCGACCAAGGTCTCGGGCACCTTCACGGACGGCGAATACGGCGCGCGGAACGCCGTCGACCAGGTAATAAAGGCGGACTCGAGCTACGACTTCTTCTGGCTGGGCGAAAACCTGTCGCGCGGCTTCTTCACGATAAGCCAAGAGAATTACGAGGTCGAAGGACGCGAACAAGGATTCCTTACGGGCAAGCTGAGTTTGGAAAACGATTTCCCCATCGCCGACCGGCTTTATTTACAGGGCGGTTTCGGCGGGTATCTATTCCGCGGCGACCAACCCGAATTCCGCTTCTACCCGCGGGGCCGCCTGCTGTTGCGCCTTACGTCGCGTTGGGGCTGCTTCGTCAACTACCGGCCGCAGCTGAACGTACCGGGTTTCCGCGCTCTTTACGTACACCGCGATTACGCCGTACCTACCGACTTCCGCCCGGTGGAGGACAAATACTTCGCCGTACGGGCAGGCCTGAGCTATCATTTCCGAAACCTGGTCCGCCTGACGGCCGCGGCGTACGAGGACCGTTTCCGTCGGGCGTACGCCGCCGCAGACTCGCACTTCGGCGGTATAACGTACTACGACCCCGGCCGGGGCCTTATCCGCGGCGCCGACGCGTCGTATCGTATAACGCTGGCGCGCGTCGAGCACTACGCCGGCGCCGAATACAAAACCGCACGCCTCCGCGGCGAGGCGGGAAGCCACTTCCCGTACTTGCCGGCGTACGAAGGGACGGCCGGCTTGACGTTTAAATTCGGCCCGGGCCACGCCGCTTCGGTGGAGGGGACGTTCCTGGGCGAACGTTACGCCGCGCCGAGCGCGGCCGCGCCGCTCGCCGCGGCGTGGGTCCCCAACGCGCGTATGGTCTTGCGGCTCAACCCGGGCATATCGGTCACGGCCGCGGCCTACAATGTCACGGACGTAAAGTATTACGACGCCGCCGGCGTATTGGCGCCGGGAAGGTCTTTCAACGCCGGCTTAAACCTGGTCTTCTAAAAAGAAATGACGACACACGACGGAAAAAAAAGGGAACTTACCCCGCGTCAAATCGTCGAAGAACTCGACAAGTACGTCGTAGGCCAGGATGCCGCCAAGAAAGCGGTAGCCATAGCGTTGCGCAACCGGTGGCGGCGGCGCCAACTCCCCCCCGAAATCGCCGAAGACATCGCGCCGAAAAATATCATTATGATAGGCCCCACCGGCGTAGGCAAGACCGAGATCGCACGCCGGCTGGCGCGCCTCGCCAACGCGCCCTTCGTCAAGATCGAGGCGTCGAAGTTCACGGAAGTGGGCTACGTGGGACGCGACGTGGACGCCATCATCCGCGACCTGGCGGACGTCGCCGTGGCCGCCGTCCGCGAAGAACTCATGGCCGAGGTGGAAGAACGGGCGGCGGACGTCTCCGAGGAGCACCTACTCGATATATTGTTGCCGCCGCCGCCCGCGCCCCCGGGCGAACCCGGCCCCGCTATGAAAACGCGCGGCACGTTCGGGGGGACGGCCGCCATCCCGGTAGGGCCCCCGCCCGAGCTCGAGCAGAAGAAAGAGGCCGAACGGCGCAAGTACGAACGCGCGCGCGAGGTCCTTAGGCAGAAGCTGCACAGCGGCGAACTGGACGAGCGGACCGTCGAAATCGAAGTCGAAGCCAAAATATCGCCCACCGTCGAAGTCTTCACCGGCCAGGGTTTCGAAGAGATGGACATGAACCTCGGCGAGATATTCAACCAATTCCTGCCCAAAAAAACCGCTACCCGTAAAGTGACCGCGGCCGAAGCCCTGGATATCCTAACCGAGGAAGAGGCGGCGAAACTGGTAGACATGGATAAGGCCGTTAACCTCGGCCTGGAGCGTATGGAGCAATCGGGGATCGTCTTCGTCGACGAGCTCGATAAAATCGTAGGGCCCAAAACCACCACCGGCCCGGACGTCTCGCGCGAGGGCGTCCAGCGCGACCTCCTGCCCATCGTCGAGGGTTGCTCCGTAAACACCAAGTACGGGATGGTGCGTACCGACCACATTCTCTTCATCGCCGCCGGCGCTTTCCACGTGGCCAAACCGTCGGACCTCGTGCCGGAGCTGCAGGGGCGTTTCCCCATACGCGTCGAGCTGAAGAATTTAACGGCCGACGACTTCTATAAGATCCTAACGCAACCCAAGACCGCCCTCGTAAAACAATACCGGGCGCTGCTGTCGACGGAGGGCGTCGACCTGCACTTCGAGGACGCCGCACTACGTAAAATAGCCGAGATATCACAAACGCTCAACGAGAAGTTAGAGAATATCGGGGCGCGCCGGCTCCACACCGTGATGGAGACGCTCTTGGAGGACCTCTCCTTCGACGCGCCCGAAAAGAAAGTTTTACGCGCCACCGTCGACGAGGAGTACGTCGACCGGAAGCTGGCGGCGCTGGCGGGCGACGAAGACCTCGCGAAATATATCCTCTGAGCCAGCGAAAAGGAACCCCGGTAATTAAACTATTCGGGAGTCGTGGAATGAGAAGGTGTATTATGGCCGTACTCGCGTTCAGCGTCCTCGCGGCGACGTGGGCCGGGGCAAAAAACTGGGCCAAAGAGCTCGACAGCCGAGACGCCGAGAAGAGGGCGCGGGCGGCCCAAGAGCTATTGACGAAAGCCTTGGCCCAAGGGTTGTCGGGCGACGATATCGAAGCGCTGGCGGCCGCGGTAGACGACGCGTCGGAAGACGTACAAGCCCGGGTCGTAGAGGCGCTGGCCACCAATACCGACATCGGTACGTCGCAGCAGTACGCTCCTTACTTCGCCGGGCGCGGCGATAACCTCGTAGCTTTTCTGTTGTGGTACTCCGTCTACCAAACGTACTCCCGCGTCATATACCTGTCCGGCCGCGAAGGGGGAGGCGACATGAGAGACGAAATGGCGTACGCCCGAAAAGAGGCGGAACGAGCTTTCGCGAACATGCTCGACCCGGAACGCAAAAGGTGGGCCCAACCGTACTACGAGACGCTGACGAAATGAAACCGAACCGGCAAGCAGTCGAGGCGTCGTTCTGGCACGCCGTAAGCGACGGTCGCGTAAAATGCGACCTCTGCCCCCAACGCTGCGTGATAAGCGACGGCGACCGCGGAGAATGTAACTTGCGGCAAAACCGGGGAGGGGTCCTCTACGCCGCGGCCTACGGCGAGCTCGCCTCGACCGCTATCGACCCCATCGAGAAAAAACCCATCTATCACTTCCACCCCGGCGATTACGTGTTGTCGATCGGCCCCAACGGCTGCAACCTGCGCTGCCGCGGGTGCCAGAACTACCAGATATCCCAGGATAAAACGGCGGTCCACTACCTCTCCGCGGAAGCCGTAGCCCAACTGGCCGCGGCTCACGATTCGCCCGGAATCGCGTATACCTACACCGAACCGCTCGTCTGGTGGGAATACGTCCGCGACGCCTGCCAAGCGGCACACGACCGCGGCCTATACAACGTCGCCGTGACCAACGGCTTCCTGGAAGAAGAACCTGCCCGCGAGATAGCAACTTTTCTCGACGCCGCGAACGTCGACGTCAAATCGCTGTCGGACGAATTCTACCGCGACTACTGCGGCGGGAGATTGGAACCCGTTCTACGCACCGCCGTCGTCTTCAAAGAACGGCTTCATTTGGAAATCACCCACCTCCTGGTAACGGGCCTAAACGACGGCGAGGACGACGTCGCCGCCTTCGTCAAGTGGGTTGCCGATAACCTGGGGCGCGATACGCCGGTGCATTTATCCCGGTACTTCCCTCACTACAAAATGGACGTGCCGCCCACGCCGACCCACGTTCTCCTCCGCGCCAAGGAAATAGCCGACCGCGACCTTTACTACGTGTACCTGGGCAACGTCGCCGGGATAGGCGGGACCGATACGAACTGCCCCCGTTGTGGAAACCTCCTCGTCAACCGCGAAGGCTACCGCGTAAAGGTCGTCGGCCTGAAAGACGGGAATTGTAATAATTGCGGCCGACCCAGCGAGATCGTATTATAGCTGCGACGTTCGGCCGCGCAGGGATGATATGAGAATATATTTTTTGACGTTGGCGGCAACGCTTGTCATCGCCGGGGCGAGCTGTAAATCTCCGTGGCGCGTAACGACCCGCGACTACAACCGCTTTGCGATTAAAGCCCAGGAAGTAGGGCTCTGGCGCGAGGCGGAGTACCGGCTGCGCCAAGCGCTGGCCGAAGACCCGGAAGACGCTCGCCTTCATAACAACCTCGCCGTAGCATTAGAAGCGCAGAGTAAGCTTGAAGAGGCGTACGACGAATACCGCAAAGCGGCGGAACTAGACCCGGGTAACGATACCTACCGCCGGAACCTCCGCGAGTTCACCGACGCGCACCTGTGGGAATATAAACCCCCCGGCGGCGAAGAGGCTACCCCGGACGAGGAGAACTGACGGCGTATGAAATCCTATTTGCAAAGCGTACTCGCGAACGCACCGTGCGACTACGCCGAATTCCGCTACCAGGAATTCACGTCCACGCTGCTCGTCTTCGACGGCGACGGCTTGAAGGACGTAGCGCTGAACAACGGCCGCGGCGGCTTCGTACGGGTGCTGGTGAAAGGCCAATTCGGCGTCGCGTCGTTCGAAGACCTCGAGCGCGCGGCCGAGTATCTCGAGAAAGCCGTAACCTTGGCGAAAGTCAAAGCCGGGACCTTCGGCGGGTTCGCGCCGGCGGAAGTCAACGTCGACGACGTCGACGTCGACGTGCCCCGGCCCGCGCACCGCGTCGACCTCGACGAAAAGGTCGCCGTCGTCTCCAAGTATAACGACATCCTGCTGAGCCACGACCGCATCCCGTCCACCGATACGCGGTACCGCGACTTCTACGACCACCGCGTTTTCGCCAATACCGAGGGTGCGGCGGTATCCGTAAAAACGCCGCGCCTCGGCCTTGCGCTCAGGCCCATAGCCAGCGAAGGCGGCGTAGTCCAAATGGCCATCCACAACTACGGCGGCGTAGTCGGCTTCGACCACGTACTGGGGCGCGAAGCGGAAGTGGAAGAGCTGGCGGCGCACGCCGCGACGTTGCTCGACGCGGAACCGGTAACGGGAGGTACGTACGACGTCATTACCGACCCGGTCCTCACCGGCGTCTTCGCGCACGAGGCGTTCGGCCACGCCGCGGAGGCCGACGACGTGGCCCAAGACGAAAAGCTGCGCGAGATAATGACGCCGGGGCGCCGCTTCGGCTCGGAGGTCCTCTCCATCGTCGACGACGCAAACTACGAGGGCCATTACGGCTACGTCCCGTACGACGACGAGGGGGTCCGCGGCCGAAAAAAATACCTCATCCGGGACGGCGTTTTGACGGGCTTGCTGCACGACCGCGAGACGGCGACGCGCATGGACGTTCAACCCACCGGCAACGCCCGGGCGCTCGACTATCGCTTCGCGCCGCTGGTTCGGATGACCTCCACTTATATCGAACCCGGCGAGATAAGCTTCGACGAAATGCTGGCGTCGGTGCCGCGAGGGATATACGCCCGCCGGGCGAAGGGCGGCACCGGCGGCGAGACCTTCACTTTCACCGCCGAAGACGGCTACTTAATAGAAAACGGGAAGTTGACGAAACACCTCCGCGACCTCAAGCTCCAGGGCAACCTCTTTCGCACGCTGGAGAACATCGTCGCGGTGGCGAACGACTTCACCGTGCCGGAAGAAGGCATGGGCGGCTGCGGCAAGGGGGGGCAATCGCCGCTGCCCGTCTCCAGCGGCGGCCCGCATATGCTGGTCAAAGACGTCCAGATAGGAGGGCGATAAGGGTGGTCGTAGAAGAAATACTGGAACGCGTCGGCCGCAAAGCCGATAGGGCGGAAGTAATCTTCAGCGAACACGAGACCACCCGCGTGGAATTCAAGGCCGGCGAGCTGCACCAGACGGCGATAGTAAACGGCCGGGGCGTCGGCTTGCGCGCTTTCGTCGGCGGCCGCGTAGGATACGCCAGCACCACCGACCTCGGCGACGTTAAAGCCGTAGTCGAAAACGCGTTGGCCGCGGCGAAGTTCGGCCGGGAAGCGCCGTACGAACTCCCCGACGGGACCGCCGCGTACGGCGACGTTAAAACGTTCGACGACGCCGCGGCGAAGGTAACGCCCGAGTTAATGGTCAAGCTGGGCGAACAAGCGGTAGATATGATAAAGAGCGCCGACCGCCGTTACATCGTAGACGTCGAAGTAGACCGCGTCGTCGGCCGGACGCGCATCGCCAATACCGCCGGCCTGGACCTCTCGCAGGATAGAACCGGCTACGACTTCGCCGTTATAGTACAGCGCACCGCCGAGGACGACCTGTTCTACCATTACGATTACGACGCCTCGACGTCACGAGATTTCGACGAGATGGCGATCGCGCGGCGGCTGCTGGAAACGCTGAAATGGGCGGACAACGTCGTCGACGCGCAGACCGGGAAGATGGATTTGATATTCGACCCGGGCGAAGTGCCGACGCTGCTCTACCCGGTCCTCACCTGCGTCAACGGCGCGCACGTCGTCGACAACTCGTCGGCGCTCGCCGGGCGGCTGGGCGAAGAGGTAGCCGACCCGCGTTTCACTATGGTCGACGACGCCACCGACCCGTTCGGCTATATGGCCGGCGCCTTCGACGGCGAGGGTACGCCGGCCCGGCGCACGGCCGTTATCGAACGCGGCGTACTCGCGTCGTACCTGACGGACCTCGCGACGGCGTGGCGGCTCGGCACCCCTCCCACCGGCCACGCCCGCCGCGCGTTAACGCAGCCGCCAAGCCCGGGCGCTTCGAACGTTATCGTAGAGGCCGGCGAAAAAACCGCCGCCGAGCTCGTAGCCGACGTTAAAAACGGAATACGGTTGATCCATTCCGCGGGCGGCGGTATGGGCAACCTCCGCAGCGGCGAGCTAAGCGCGACCGCGGCGTACGCGCTCAAGATCGAGAACGGCGAAGTGGTAGGGCGCGTCAAAGACTGCATCTTCAGCGGCAACGTATTCGAAATGCTGAAACAAAGGTTGCGTGCGGTCTCTAGCGACGCCCGCCGCGCCGGCGGCTGCTACCTCGCGCCCACGGTCGTCGTGGCCGACCAAACGATAACGGCGAAAGGCTAACGCGCCCCGCCTTCGCCGCATGCCACCCTTCCGGGTGGCGCTTTTGTACCGCCGATAATGGAAGAACCCGACGAAAACGGAACCGGCCGAAGAAGGGTCGCCGCGAACGCCGCGTACCTCCTGGCGACGAACGCCTACCGCATCCTCCTCAACATGGCGATATTCTTCGTCATCGCGCGCGTCCTCGGCGCGCAGGAGCTGGGGCGGTACGCCTTCGCGCTCTCGTACGCGACCCTCTTCTCGGTAGCCGTACACCTCGGCCTTAACGACCTCATCATCCGCCAGGTAGCCGTCAATAAGGACGACGGCCCGCTCTACTTCACCGTGGCCGTCGCCGTCAAGTTGGTCATGGGCGTACTGATTACGGCCGCGACGGCGATCACCATCGGCGTAAGCGGTAAGCCCACCGCGGTGCAGGAGCTCGTCCTGGCCGCGGCGCTTACGACGAGCTTCGTCGCCGGCGTGGAAACCGTCGTGGTAGCCTTCTTCTACGCGTACGAGCGGATGTCGTACGTGCTGGTGCTGGGCGTCCTCAAGGTTACGTTAAACGCCGTCGTCGGCATCGGCGCCGCGCTCGCCGGCTTCGGCGCCCGCGGCATACTGTGGGGGTTCCTGGCGGTCGAGACGCTGGTCGCGGCGTTCGCCTTATATTGGGTGCGGCGGCGCGTGGGCATACGCTTCACGCGGCCACCGGCCCGCGCCTTTTCTTCCCTCCTCTGGCGAAGCTTACCCTTCGGCCTTAACGGCATCTTCATCACCGTCTACATGCAGCTCCACTACTCGCTTCTATCCTTCTTCGAGGGAGACGCCGCCACCGGCGTTTACGCCGCGGCGGCCAAGCTCGTCACGTTCTTGTGCTTTATCCCGTCGGCGCTGACGCAGGCCCTCTACCCGTACCTATCGCGGCTCGCGGCCAACGCAAACGCCGATCCCGGCAAGGTCGCGGCCCGGTCAATTCGCTACCTCGCGCTGTTATCGTTCCCGGCGGCGATATACATATTCCTGCGCGCCGGCGCCATCGTCGACCTGGCCTACGGCGCCGGGTACGGCGAGGCCGCGCGTCTCCTCGCGGTCCTGGCGCTGACGCTGCCGTTCGTCTTCGCCTCCTACCCCGCGGCGGTGGCCCTCAACGCCGTACGCAAGGAACGCGCCAATACCGCGGTGGCGGCCGGCGGCGCGGCCGTCAACGTCGCCGTCAATCTTATCCTGGTCCCTTTGTTGGGGGCCCTCGGGGCGGCGGTGACCTTCCTCGCGACGGAATCAACCCAAGGCGTCGCGCGGCTGGCGTTGCTGCGCCATTGGTTCGGCCGCCTCGGCCTCCTAACCAGCCTCGCGCGTATCGTTCCCGCCGCGGCCGCTATGGGGCTCGCGACGTACCTCACCCGGGCGCTGCCGCTCTACGCCGAGATACCGGTCCTCGCCGTCATTTACGCCGGCTGCGCGTTCTTAACGGGCGCGATTCGCCGCGACGACGTCGCCGTCCTGCTGCGCCGGCGCCCACGACACCAATAGAGGCTATAGAAAGGGAGTAACGAGCCGCCGCGCTTCGGCTGCCGTCTCCGAGCCGAGGGCGGCGAGCGTTTGGCTCGAGCGCGGATGGAGCACGCCGCCGACCGCGCGAACCTGCTCCGCTTTGAGCGTTATCCAAAAGGCGACCGCGAGCTCGAGCGAAACTTCCAACGCCCGCCGCGCCGCCGCCGCCCACGGGTACTGCCGCGTTTCCTCCGCGGCGTCCGCGGCCATTATTATTTTATCTAACAACGTAAGGTCCGCTCGACCGGTGACGTGGTAGCGGATAGCCGCGGCGCCTTCCGCAGCCAGGCCCGACGCCGCGGCGACCGCCGCCCCCGCCGGCCCGTGCGTCAAATCCGGCCCCGCGGCCCGTTCCTCGTCGTCCGGGGGCCACGCCCGCCAATCGACGACCGCCGCCCAAGCCGAGGGCGTCAAAATACGGCCTACGTCGTGGAGGAGCGCCGCCCGCCGGGCCGCGTCTACCGCCGGGTAACGGTGTCGCGCCGCCAACTCCGCGGCGAGACGCGCCGCGGCCTCGCTGTGCCGCCGCCTCTCGGCCGGCATAACCTCGCGCAAAGCCAAGGACAAGCCCTCGGCGCCGCGCAACGTCGCCACCAGGCCGTCAAAATCACAGCGGCCCGTCATCGATAAAGCCGGGACGATAAAATGAAATCGAAGACCGCGGGCGGCACGAGGTAGCGGAAGGGTTCGCCGGCGCGGGCGCGGGCGCGCACCATCGTCGACGAAACGGGTATGGGCGTAACCTCCAGCGCCTCGAACCGGCCGTTGAGTTCGGCCGGGGCATCCGTCAGGTCGTAGCCCGGGCGCGTCAACGCGACCAGGCGCACCTCCTCGAGCAATTGCCGCCAATCCTTCCAGGTCGGTACCTCGACGAGGTTATCGGCTCCTACCGCTACCGCGATCCGGGAAAAACCGGCGTCGCGCAATGCCGCTACCGTATCCACGGTGTACGAAACGCCGCCGCGCTCCACTTCCAACGACGACGCGACGAAGCGGCGGTCGCCGGCCACGGCCAGCCGCACCATGTGGAGCCGCGTCTCGGCCGGCGTGTGGCGTTCGCCCTGTTTATGGGGAGGCGTCGCCGCGGGGACGAATAAAACCGCGCCCGGCCTCAGCCGATAATAAACGTCGTCGGCCACGACGAGGTGGCCGAGGTGAGGCGGGTCGAACGTACCGCCGAATATAACGACCGTCTTTTCGCGGTCGAGTCTGGCTAGATGGTTCTGCACGCAGACGGTTTTCCCGTTTTCGCTAACCCTCCAGCGACGCAAGGCGGGAGGCCGCGGCCGCAGCGAAACGGCTCTCCGGGAAGCGGCTCAAAAGCGCGCGGTAATTCCGCGAGGCGGCCTCGGTTTCCCCCAATCCGCGGTAACATTCGGCCGCCAGGAACGTGGCCTTGTCCAAACGGTCGTATTCCGGATACTCGGCCGCGAGGTTCTCGAAGTAGACAACCGCCGCCCGCCGTTCGCCCGTCTTCTTATAAAATTCCCCGATGGCCAACATCTTCGCGGCTTTTAAACGGCGCGCTTCGGCAATCCCCTCCTGCGCCTTCGGCACGAGCGGCGAGTTCTCGTACTCCTCGATGAGCGTCACGAACTCGTCGAGAGCTTCGTCCACCGCGGTCTGGTCTCGGTCGAGGGGTAACGCGGAGGCCAGCCGCGACTCAGCCTTCATATACTGCGCGTCGTCGCACCACTCGCTAGCGGGGTACCGGTCGATGAGCTGTTCGAAACGAACGAACGCTTCCTCGTACAATCCCTGCCGGTAGTACGACAGGGCGATATAGTACAACGCTTCCGGCGCGGCGGTGCTCGAGCGCGTTATCATGTCCTCGAAAAACTCCCGCGCCCCGGGTTCGTCGCCCGCTTCCAGTTTGGCCAACCCCGCGGCCCGCAGCTGTTCCACGCTCAACTCCGGGCCGACCTTCTTGGAAGCGCAGGCGGCCAAGACCAACACCGCGCCCAACATACCTAATGTAGCGGACCTACGCATCATATCGGTTTACTCGGCGGAGGCCGAAATCGCGAAGAGGTAAATCAACGCGCCCGTAATACCGGTTACCAGTAGGGGCTCCACGAACGGATTCTGGCCGGCCTCCGGACGTTGGGGCCCGATCTGCTCTATCCGCTCGTCCGCGAGTTTGCTGATTACTTTCTTCGGCACGACGTTTTCGAATTCGCCCTCGTACTCGCCGGCCCAAAACAGTTCGCCGTCTACGCCGTATATGCGGATATGGGCGACGGTGCGGCCTATGCGTTTAACGTTACCCCGCCCCGCTTTGGCGTTGACGATGCGCGACTCGATAAGGCGGTATTTGATAACGGTCTCTCCACCGCCCGCTTCGGGCAAAACATCCAAACCCCGGCTCGATAATTCGTGGGCAACTTCGTCCTCGAACCGGTTATACAGCCAGTCGTACTCGCCGCCCTCTTCGTCGAGTCTCTCCAGTACGAAGGGGCCGTTCTCGGCCAGCAGCATCCGATTCTCGCCCAACCGGGCGGCGGCGGCTTTCATCGAACCGGCCAGCAATTCGCCGTCGCCCAGGTACTCGTCGGGGACCTTATAGGCGACTTCCCCGCAAGCGGCCGCCAGGAAGGCCAGCCCTACCAGCGTCGATATCGGAGCCAGATCGCGCCTTAACTTCTGCATTACGTATTACCTCCGGGTTGGTTCCGTACCGCGTTAAGCCGCCCGAAGCTTTTAGTTCGAGCGTATCAACCGGCCGTAGCCGGGGACGGTCGAGGCGTCGAGCTCGAAAGAACCGTCGCCGTCGTAATCTATGAATACGAACATTATGTATTGATTACCAACGCCGCCCGTGGTGAAATACTCCCAGGCCTCGAAAGGTTTCGACTGCCACGTCGACGTGTTAATGTCCACCTCGGACCTCATGCCCATCGGCGAACGCATAACTTCGTCCGGCTCGCCGTACTTCAAATATATACGCCCCATATCGGTGTCAACGCCCTCCCGAAAGGGCGTCGTATAACGCTCCTGGACGTAATAGTAACGGTGGTAAAAAGCGTTCTTAAATTCGTTGACGGACGTATTCGGGTCGGGGTCCCGCCGGGCCCAGAAGTTGTCTACGAATATAGGCTTTTCTTCCGCGGGCAGGGCGTCGAAGGCGGCCAGTTCGGCGTCGCTCGCGATCAGCGACAGTTCCCGGCGTTTCTGTTTCTCCTCCTCGAGAGAATAAGGCATGAACTTCCCTTTGATCTCGACCAATTCCCTGTCCGTCACTTGGTGCAAAACCATAAATTCTTTTCGCGCCCGCAGTATCTCCCCGCCGTCGCGGTTCTCGAGCCGTAACGATAACTCGTAACTACCGGGCGGTACGCCCTTCAAGTCCAACGTCTCGGCGCGCACCACGTCCGGCGCCGCGGTCTCCAACGCCCGCTCCACTTTGGCGAAACGACGGCCGTTGAGTTGCGACACTTCGTACACTATCACGAAACTCGTTTTACCCTCCTCCCCTACCGGGAGCCGGTAAAGCTCGTAATATATTGGTAATAACCCGTCCCCGTCGCTTACAAGTTTTGTGGGGTTGGGGACGACGGTTAGGCCGCCCTTAACGAATTCGCCGACGACGTCCGCATCCGCCGGCGCTATCGAACTGGCCAACTCGATGCCGGAGGCAAAGGGCCCGTCCGGGGCCGCGGGTACGTTGACGTCGAGCGTACTCACGCGCGAGCTGCCGCCGTCCAAGTCCCCGACGCCCACCTCGAAGCGGTAGTCGCCGGGAGGGACGGCGACGTCCAATTGGCTTACCGATAGCGGCGAACGAACCTCTTCGGCCGGGGGTATGCAAGCTTTCTTGTTCTTCAAGCGGTTCGCGACCACGACGCCGTCCGAAGGGCGGGTTACCTGGACGCCGACGTTAAAATCGTACGTAGTCCCTTCGGCGGTCTCGACGCCCTCCAGCCGCTCGAGCGGAACGGCTACGTAAAAATCGATGACGACCTTCTCGCCCGCGCGCGGGTAGAAGAAGGCATAATCGAAATAGAAGGCATCGTCCGCCGTGGCGGCCGCGGCAAGCACACCTACCCAAGCGGCGGCCCACCGCCCCGCTTTCCCAAACGTCTTGCCCAACATAATCCTATATATATTATAAAATATCGCCGCCCCCGACGCAACCCGTAAGTGGCGCCGCCGGCTCCCAACGGGGGCCATAAAAAACCCCGGGCCGCGAGGGCCCGGGGTTTGCTTGCGTACCGCGGCTCTTTAGAAGTCGTAGTTGAGGGTGGCCTTGAGCGAGTAACCCAACCGACCTATGTTGCTGTATGCCAGGTCGGGGCGGAAGCCGCTAAATTTGAAGCCTACGCCGCCCGTGTACTTGGCCTCGTCGTAGTTGAGCTTATAGCCGCCCCGGATGGCGACCATCTTCAGCGGCCACCACTCGCCGCCGAAATCCAACGTCTCGTCGCCGTCGTTGGGGTGCGCGGCGTTCACGCACAACGTCATGCTCTCTACCGGGTCGTAAGCCACGCCTAATCGGACGACGACGGGCAAGCTGAAGGATTCGAATTCTTCCTCTTCGTAACTCCCGCGGGTCCGCTGAAGCTCGCGATAGGTCCCGCCGTATTGCATTTCCGGCCCTAGGTTCTGCAGCGTGATCGCCATGCGGAGGGTACGAAAGCCGGTCATATACTGCGTCCCCACGTCGAAGGCGACGCCCATCGCCGGGTCGACACCCTCTACGTCGCTGAACGACAGACGAACCATCTTGACCGTTCCCCCGACGGAGAAGCGGTCGGTCAGTCGCCGTCCCAGAGCGACGCCGGCGGCCATATCCATCGCGCCGAAGGTATTGCCGGTGCCGTCGGGATGTTGGACGGTGGTCTCATCCATCGAGCCGTACATCAAGGATTCAACCATAAAACCGACCGTGCCGAAGCCGAACCTGCGAGCGTACGCGCCGGCGACCATACGGGTATCGACTACCCACTCGTTGTCGCTGACCGTAATGCCCTGGTTCTCAACGTTGACCAGGCCGGCGGCGTTCCAGAATATGGCTTCCGGCCCTGACGCTATCGGGTCGTATGCATCGGCCATCGCCGCGGCGCGAGCGCCAACCCCGACGTTTAAGAACTTGGCGCCGGAGGTGCCCTCTTTGCCGGCGGCGAAAGCGCACGACGCACAAACCATCGCCAAAGCCGCATACGCCATTAGGATCTTACGCATCTGTCTTACCTCCCTTATTGGCTTTGGCGACCGACTAAGATGGCGAACTTCCCAAGCTTCTCGCCGTAATCGGGCGCATCAACGTGATAGATGTAGATACCGCTCGCCACCTGGACGCCCGCTTCGCCGGTGAGGTCCCAGCCTAAGGCGCCGAAGGTGACGTCGTTGTGTTCCAACATACGGACGAGATCTCCCGCGATGGTGTAGATCCGGACGGTGCACTTTTCCGGCAAGTTCATGAAGTAGATCTTGCCGAGGCGTACGCCGGAACCGGTCCACTCCTCCCAATCCGCGCTGCCCTTGTACGGGTTGGGAACTACACGGATATCGTCCATTACGTCGCGCGCCATCGGTAAGGGAATAACCTCTAGCGCGTTGACGTTCCTACCGCCCGCGGTCGGGCGGTCGCCGCCCTTTTCGGTTTTTCTACCGAAATCGTACCCCACGACGGCGTAGTAGTAGCGGGTACCGTTATTCAGGTCACCCGTGACGACGCCGGTCGCGTCCACGCCGTCCACCAACTCGTAATAGCCGGAAACCTTGCGCAACCGCACCGCGCCGCCCCCGCGGGTATTCGTCGGGAACGACCCACCGATATCCTCGAGAGCTACGGCCGTCTTTCCTTGTAAATCGGGTTCGTTACCCTGACCGGTGGGGACAACCTCGTTAAGAAAAAGCTTAGGCCGGTTCTTTACGCGCCAGCCCCAAGCGTAGAACCTCTTGTCGGCGTCCGGGTTATCGGGGCCTTTCTGGCTTAGCTTGTCTACCCACAGGACCGGTGTCCAGCCGGAGTCGAAGCCGACGTCGGAGCGCCACACGATGTAGCCGTCGAAATCCCGTAAGTCGGAACGGGGGTCTCTGTCGGTCTCGGTATTTTTACCCGCCTTGTAACGCGGGTTCCAGCGAATCGTTACCTGGTTGTCGCCGCGCACCCCCACCAAACGGGGCGACGTCGGCGGCGATACCACTTCCCAGTCGTCGCCGGTTCCCGGTAGGCCGTCGGGGCCCAGGAAGTCGGCGTACAGCGCATCCGAGTTCTTGCGCAGGCCGTTGAGGTCGGGGCCCATAATTACGCCGGTCCACCAGTGGAGGACCTCGTCGGGTTCCATCTCGAAGGGCCCGAAAGCCGGGTCGATGCGCCAGTCGTAGGCGGTGTTGATCTCCTCGAAGGTGCCGACGTCGATCATGTAGCCGTACTTGTAGGCGTCGGTATCGGGGTCGTTCATGATGTCCCAGGAGTGCTGGCTCGAGATCTCGATCAGGCTGTCGACCTTTTCGGCGTCGTCCATCCAGCCCATGACGCGGACGCCGCAATAGCCCGGCGTGTCGCGGGCTTCGCCGCCCTCGTCGTACATGTAGGCCATCATGCGGGGCCAGCCGTTCATTTCCTTGTCGATGGGCTTAGTGGCGGAAGTGGAGGTGAAGTTAACCGCGTCGTATTCGTCCGGTATGCCGTCGGGGAATTCCTCCGTCCAGTCGGCGCCCGCCCTGGTCGGGTTCGTCCAGAGGTCGTAGACCTCGTTGCCCTCGTAACCGACGAGGTCGTCGATGTAGTCGAGCGAGCCGCCGATGTCGATGTCGTACGCCAGCGAGATGTAGCAATCATCGAGAGTGCTCGAGTTCTTGTTGGTGAGCCAGCACTCGAGGACGATCCAGTCGTCGTGGCCGGGCGCGGACCAACAGATGCCGTGGTACTCGAGCTGGCACGGGATGGGGCCTCTTTCGCCCGCATGGGAGTCGTCGCATATGGCGTAGGAGTCAAGGTCGCCGGTGGTCTTGACGTACGACGGCTTCTTCTCCTCCCAGTTGCCCTTGTCGCTCATCAGCAGCTCGTTCTCCGTGGGTGGGAGCTCGTGCCACTCGGGGTCTGAGCCGCTGCCGATGGCCATAGCGCCGCTGACGTAAATCTCGCCGCTTATCAAGGTGCCGAACCACGTGTAACCGGCGTAGACGTAATGGACGCCGGAACCGCCGGGCCACTCGCCGTTGGTATCGCTCGTGCTGTCGCCGATCATCTGCTGGTTCCAGATCTTCATCCAGAAGTTATTGACGTCCAGGTAGTCAAACACCCGTACGTCCAATCCGCCGGGCCCGGCGCGAACGCCGTTCTTCATAGCCGCGGTCAAGAGTACAACCGCGCCCGCGGCCACTACACCCGTCAAGATTAGACGTGGTATCGGCCCTATTCGTCTTATTATCCTCAACTCTCCCCTCTCCTTTCTCGGAAGAGATTCGGGGGGGGGGGGTCGCCGGCCTGGGCGACCCCCAACGTATTCGTTATTAGAGGAACCCTATGTCCAACCCGACGCGCAAGCGCAACGGGTCGCCAAAGCATTCCATATCGTCGTACGGGCCGTTCGGGTCGCCGTAGCGGTAGTACCACGGCAGCCAGTCGGAGCCCGCGCCGTCTCCTTCGTCCTCGCCGAAGTTGAAAACGTTTTCGCGGTTGAGGAGGTTGATAACCTCGCAGAAGGCGGTGTAGGTCAAGCCCCAATAAGTTACCGAGTACTCGCCCTTCACGTTCCAGTTCAACGTCCAGGGCATACGCTCGGAATTAATCTCGGGCTGGCCGGCTCCCGACGGCGGTTTGGAGTAAGGCATACCGGACCCGTAGGAGACGGTGGTATTGGCGCCGAAGTTGTGGATGCTGAAATTAGTCCGGTAGTCCAAGGTCAGGTCGAGCTTGTGGGTTTGGTCCCAGTTGAGCAGGTTCTCTTGGTTAGGAACGTTCCAGCCGCGGTACGCGTAGTTATAGCCCTGATAGTAGTTAGACGCGAGGCCCTTGGCCACGGAGAAGGTATATCCGAGATTACCGGAGAAGTGCCTCGTCATCCGTTTATCGATGGTGAGCTCCATGCCGCGCACCGAACCGAAATCGGCGTTCACGATCTTGGTGTAGTTCCAACCCTGCGCGTAGTTGATACGGTCGGTGTCGATGAGGTCCCGGATGTCCTTGAAGTACGCCGAGACCTTGGCTTTGAGGTCGTCGGTGAAGAGGTGCTCGACGCCGATCTCGTATTGCACCGTCTTCTGGGGCGCGAGGTCCGGGTTACCCATAATGGGGTACGCGCCGGTCAACTGCGTCTGCGTACTCTGGTAGAGGTAGATCAACGGCGGTACTTGGAAGAAGTGGCCGTACGAGAAGTGGAGTTTATCGCGGTCCGAGATCGGGTAGGAGACGCCCACGCGCGGGCTCACCTGATAGGAATTCTTCGCCTCGAGCCGCGGCATATCCCAATAGAAGCGGTACGGCGATGTGGAGTTGACTCCTACCAATTCCTCGCCGGAGGTCGGGCTGTGAGCGAAACCCCACCGGTAGTTGAAGGGGTCGTCGGGGTACGACGCGTTGGGGGCAAAGACGTCGAAACGCAACCCGATGTTAATTACCATACCCGAGTATTCCAGCTTATCCTGGAGGTAGGCGTGGCTTTCGAAGGGATAGACGTGGAAGATGTTGGTGTAGACGTTGGCCGGATAGGTCTGAACCTGGTAGAAGTTGACGTCTTGGTTCTTGAACCCCACGCCGCCCTTGATGACGTTCAAGGACAACGCGCGGTTGTCGCCGACACGGGCTATTTCGTACTGGAAGTCGGCCTTGCCGTCGAAGTAGACCTGGTCCCGCGTCTCGTAGATGGGAAAGTCGCCGGAGGTTACGAACCACCCGGTGGGGTCGGTTTTAACGCGGTTGAGGTCGTAATCGGTCCAGTGCTTCCCGCCCGTTATGAGCGAACGGTTGTTCTTGAAGGTCGCGCCGGTAACGCTGTAATAGAAGCGGTCCGATACGTTATGCGTAGCGTTCGCGCTCAACCGGCTGGACCCTTCCTTGCGGTAGTAGTAACCGTCGAGATTGTACTGGTACTCGTTCTTGAAGAGCTGGCGTTCTTCCCACGCCCGGCCGCCGCTCACGACCATACGCACCCGGCCGGTAGGCCTGATGGAGAGCTTGCCGTTGGCGTTCCACTGAATAGCGGGCTCCGGTAGCGGGTATACGCTCCAGTCGCGGGTGTAGTCACCGGCGGCGAAGTAGCCGAGTTCGTCGACGCCCGGCCAAATGGGGCCGCCGAACGAGCCGCGGTACTTGGAGTACTTGGTCTCGCGGGTCGCGGTGTGCCAAGATATGAGCGGGCTGGCAGGGTCCTCCAGGCCGGTCGACTCCAGCGCCTTGTGCGAATCCCACTCCCGCTTGGCGGTGTAAATCTCCTGGGTTACGCCTACCTCGCCGGTGTACTTGTCGCGGCCCTCTTTAGTTTGGATGTTGATAATCCCGGACTGCGCTTCGCCGAATTCGGCGTCCCAACCCGCGGTGATGACGTTCATCTGCTCTATGGCGTCGACCGGGATCTGCATGCCGGCGCCGCCGACGATGGGGTTGGTAATGTTCACGCCGTCTACGATGTACGCGATTTCGCTTCCGCGGCCGCCGCGGATGTGGAGGTTCAACGTAGACGCGTCGCTGGTCTCGTAAACGATGCCGGGCGTCCGAACAAGCACGTCGGCGAATTCATCGACTACCTGGGTATCGAGCTGCTCTCTGCCGATAATGACCTCGGTATAGGTCTCGGTCCACTTGATGAGAGGTTCTTCCGATTGGATGTAGACCGTACCCGTCGCCCCGCCGGACTGCAGTTGGAACGAAGCATTGGTCCTCAAGCCGGCGATGACCTTAACGCCCGTCCTAACCTGTTCGGTATAGCCTATACGCGACGCTTTAACTTCGAATATACCTACCGGGACCGGCGTGATGACGTAATACCCGTCAGCGTTCGACGTGGCAAATCGCTGCGCACCCTTTACGACGATAAAAACCCCGGATAAGGGCTCGCCGTTCTGGCCCGTTACCAAACCGGAAATCGTCCCGGTGTCGGCAGCGCCCGCTACGTTCGCCGCGAGCAATATCAACGCTGCCCCGGCGAGATTTCTCTTTAAATATTTTACGCGCACGCTAAGAGGACACCCCCTTTCGGATGTTTAGGGAACGTTGGCGTCCAGCGCCGTTGTTGTCGTACGTTGTTTAGAAAACCGTATATCTTATTCCTTAAAACCCTCGTTCACCTCCTAGCGCCGATTCGCAATATACCTTCGGGGCGCCCAGCCGGCCTTACCGCCCCGGCCGCACGCCTAATCTACCCAATCTAGTTACTTCCTTCGCTCAAAAACCTAACATACGCCTCGGAAGCGTGTCAAGCGAAAAAAACCGCCCGGCGCCCCTTCGCGGCGCCGAGCTAATTAGCCAAACAAAATGCACAACTACCCGTACAGTAACGCCCCTACGCGGACGCACTCACCTCCGCTTACCGGGCGCCCTTCCAAACACGGCGACTTAACGGCCCGCCGCGCCTGGGCGGCGTTCGCCGACCGGCCCCCCGGCGACCTAACTTATTCGAACAAGGCCTTGACCCGGCCCAGGGAAGCCGGCTCGACGCGGGCCGTAGACACCGGGCAATCGTAAACCCAGATGTATTCGTCCGGAGAGCCGCCGGAAGTACTCACGTACAAGCGGTGGGCGTAATAGGCGATGCCGTACGCGTACCGAACGCCGCTTTTCAAAGGCCAAGACTCCCGGATGGACCCGGCGGTCGTCATACCGAAGACCCAATTCGTGCTGGAGTTGGCGTACCAGATAAAGTTGTTGCGGTAATCCCAGGCGAGGTCGTACGCGTAATTCGTCACCGGCGACCGCCACGACGATATCAAGCTGCCCTTTTTATCGGAGTGCCACCAGACGCCGCTCAAGTAGCTCTGGTAGAAACCCTTAAGGGTCCCGATCCGGGTCTTGTCGTTCTCGGCGCATAAGCCGTACCTGTTGTCGCCGCCGCTCCATTGCCACGAGCCGACCAGCTTCCCGTTGGCCACCCGGACCTTCGCGACGTACCGGTACCCGTAGTTATTCAGGTGGAGGTAGCCCTGCCCCAACGTCCCGTCGCCCTCGTAACCAACCCCCCGGACGTACGGTTTCTCCAACGGCGGGAACGGGACCTCTATCGACCGTACAAAGAACCCGTCGGACCGCCGGAGGACGTTTATGGGGTAATCCCGGACGATGTCGTTATGGAACGAATATAGGTATTCGAGGTCCGCGGCCATGCCGTAATGGGTACTTTTACCGGCGTTGGGGAACGACGCTATCAACGACCCCATTCCGGCGAACGCCACGCTTGCCGTGCAAACCACCGCGGCTATTATCGCACGTTTAATGATCACGAATCACCCCCTAGGTTTTGGTAAAGGGCCAGTTAGTCCGTAACTTCAAAACATCCCGGAGCCCTTCCTCTACCCGCAAACGTTCCCGCGCACTAAGAACGTCTTCCCGTAGATACGCGCGGTCGAAACGCGGAATCCCCCTCCTCTAATACCGATTATAACCAAATAATTCCTATTGTCAAGACAAAAATAGCGGCCGCTGTTTTCCCGACCGCCCCGCCAACATCTAATCGAACAAAGCTTTAACGCGGCCCAACGACGTCGGCAAGACGGCGGGTTCGGACTCCCGGAAATACTGTATCCGGTGGTTACGCATTTCGGCCGTATAGACGCGAACCGCGCCCGGCGCAACGGCGACGCCGTACGCATAATTGAACTCGCCGGGGCCGCTCCCTCTCTTCCCCCACGTCCCAAGGAACGAGCCGGTAGGCGTGAAATATTGTATGCGGAAGTTGGCCAGGTCCGCCACGAAGACGGTGCCGTCGGGCGCCACGGCGACACCCGTAGGAACCTGGAATTTCCCGGGTGCGGCGCCGAGGCTGCCCCATTTCCCAAGAAAAGAACCGGCGGGAGTGAAGTACTGGAGCCGGTGGTTCTGAGTATCCGCCACGTAAACGTCGCCGTTGGGGGCGACGGCTATGGCACGCGGCAGGTTGAATTGGCCGTCGCCTTTACCCTCGGAGCCCCATTTACCCAGGAACGAGCCCGAAGAGGTAAAGTACTGAACGCGGAAGTTGTCGGTATCGGCTATATAAACTTTTCCGTCGGACGCCAGCGCCAACCCGCGCGGGATATCGAACTCGCCGTCGCCGGTACCGCTCGAGCCCCAAGCGCCGAGAAAAGAACCGTTCGCCGTAAAATATTGCACGCGGCTGTTGCCGCCGTCGGCCACGTAGACGCGACCGCCCGACGTTACGGCGAGGTGGCGCGGGTTTTTGAACTGGCCTTCGAGGGACCCGACCTTACCCCACTTACCCAAGAACGAACCGTCGGCGGTGAAATATTGTATCCGGTTATTGCTGGTATCGGCCACGTAGACGTTCCCGCCCGGGGCGCAAGCCACGCTGCGCGGGAAGTAGAATTGGCCGTCGCCGCGCCCTTCGCTACCCCAACCGCCTTCGTATACCCAGATGCCCCACGCGGCCGCGGCCGTAAACGCCGACGCCGTATAAGCTATTATTTTTTTCACGCCGTACTCATCCTCTCTCGGTTTTTCCCATTAATAAACCCTTTGGGAAAGCCGGTCTCACGCCGCAAGGCGACGACGCCTACACCTTAATTATAACGAACGCCGGCGCCTACCGTCCACCTATATCGTAACCGGTTCCAACCACGATGTCAAGGCCGGGGTAAACCGCGTCCAGCGAAAAAAGCCTTGATTTTCCGGCGGTCAGGTATTATATTGTGTATTATAAATTATGGCCGACTTGAACGCCAACGTCCTGTTACTCAACGCCAGCTACGAGCCTATGGCCATAGTAGGGCTCCGGCGTGCCGTGGGGTTGTTGTACCTGGAGAAGGCCGAGACGATCGAGACCAACGGCGTCGTGCTGCGGTCGCCCAGCGCCGAGTTCCCCGCGCCGTCGGTCTTGCGCCTCATGCAATACATAAATCCGGCCCGGCGCCGGATTAAGTTTAACCGTAAAAACGTACTCCGCCGCGACGGCTTCAGTTGCCAGTACTGCGGCCGCCAAAAGCCGGACCTCACCATCGACCACGTGATACCCGTCGCGGTCGGCGGCAAGCACGCCTGGGAAAACGTCGTCGCGTGCTGCCAGCGCTGCAACAACCTCAAGGCGGACCGCACGCCGGAGGAGGCGAGGATGAAGCTGCTCAGCCGGCCCAAGGAGCCCGCCTTCCTCCCCTACCTTCAAAAAATCTACGCCGCGGACCTCGCCGGCAACGTTCACTGGCGAAAATACCTTTTCCTCGATTAAGGGGGATGCCGAGATGCGTAAAGCCAACGCCACGGCACTCGTGCTCGCCATTATGGCCGCGGCCTTCCTAAGTTGCGGCCCGTATACCTTCAACCCCAACGTCCCGGGCTACATCAAATCGGTAGCCATACCGCTGTTTAAAAACCCCCGGACCTTCAAGTACGGCGCCGAGCGCGTATTGACCGACGCCGTCATCGACGAGTTCGTCGCCGACGGCACCCTCGACGTCGCCGGCGAGGACGTCGCCGACTCGAAGCTCCAGGTAGAAATCGTAAATTACAAGAAAGAGGCCCTGAGCTACGACGTCCAGGAGGTCGTCAAAGAGTACAACCTCGCCGTCGTCGTCTCGGTCACCTTCACGGACCTGATAAACAACCAGGTCCTGTGGCAGGAACCCTCGATGTACGAATCGGTATCGTACTACGCCATAGCGACCAAAGCCGAGACCGAAGACGAAGCCCTGGACCGCCTGGCCGAGGAGCTGGCCCGTAAGATCGTCAACCGAACGCTCCAAGGCTGGTAACCCGCCATGTCGGAAGAACGACTGAAGGCCTTAGCGCGCGACATCAAGGAAGGCCGGCTCGAGCCGGCCTATGTCTTCGAGGGCGACGACGAGTATCGAAAGTTCCGCGCGCTCGAGGCGTTGAAGAAAATCGTCGTGGGCGAATCGCCGGCCGAGATGGCGTTCGAGCGGCTCGAGAACGCCGCCGCGGCCGAACTGTGCGAACGCGCCCGCACCGCGCCGTTCTTCGTCGAACGGCGGCTGCTCGTCGGCACCGGCGTCGAGAAGTACGGCGACGCCGACCTGGCCGCGTTGGCCGAGTACGCCGCGGAACCGTCTCCCTCCGCGGTCGTCGTCTTCTGGGCCGAGGGGAAGCTGGACCGGCGCAAAAAACTGTTCAAGCTCTTCGACAAACTCGGCTCCGTCTACACGTTCGAGCACCTGACAGGTAACGCTCGCCGCGCCCGCATCGCCGCGGAGGCGAAACGGCTGGGCGTCAAGTTGTCGGACGAGGCCGCCGCGTACCTCGACTACGCGCTGGCGCCGGACCTCTTCACCGTCGTCCGCGAGCTGGAGAAGCTGGGCGCGTACGCCGGCGGCGAGGAGCTCTCGGCCGACGCCGTGGCCGACGTCGTCGCGGCGAGCCGCGTCGAAAAAGCCTACGACATGGTCCGCTACGTCGGCGAGGGCAGGTTGGGGCCGGCGCTGGAGGCGCTGCGCCGCCTGATGCTGGCCGGCGAGCGGCCCGAGTCGTTAATCGGCCTGTTCGCGCGCCAAATCCGATTCATCTGGCTCGCCAAGGAACTCTACGCCGCCGGCCTCGGCTCCTCCGAAATCGCGGCGCGGCTTAAGGTCCCGCCGCTGTACGTCAGCGAGTACGTCGACGCCGCCCGACGGCTCGACGCCGAGCGCCTGGCCGAGCTGCACCACCTCCTGGCCGAGCTCGACCGCGGCGTCAAGACGGGCCGCGTGCCCGCGGCCCTCGCGCTCGAGCTCTTCGCCGCCCGCGCCGCCGCATAATAAAAAAGCCCCCCGCGGGGGCTTTTCTCGTTTCACCGAAATAGTTATTTTTTATTCCTTGGGCGCGGCCGCTTTTTGCACCCGCCGCGCCAGGCGGGACTTCTTCCGCGCGGCGGCGCGTTTGTGAATTACGCCCTTGCGCGCGGCGACGTCGATGGCGCGCTGCGCGCGGCGGTACGCCTCGCTCGCTTCTTCCGGCGGGCCGGCCTCGACGGCGACCACGGCTCTCTTTACCGCCGTACGCGTCGCGCTGCGGACGGCGCGGTTGCGGTCGCGGCGCCGCTCGGATTGCCGATGTCTCTTCTTCGCGTGTCTCTTCGTTCCCAAGTCGTGCCTCCGCGTCCGGGGACCGTTGAACTAACAAAATAGCGGCGCCGTTAAGAGCCTAGCTGGGGGATTATATACTTTATTTAAGAACGCTTCCGACGCCCGGTTTTCGTAATCAACTTATACTTCGAATGGGTAAGTATAATTTACTCGATTTCGTTCGAAACGGCTTAGCCCCCGCCTGGATTATCAACGCGTGCCGGGACGAATCTATCTAGGGTAGATACGTCTTCAGTTTCTCGTTTCCAGAAATATATGCCCAAAAAGAATATTAGAACCGTATTCGTTAATAACAAAAAAACTACTACGGAGTCGTAAAAGTAAAAAAACTTTTCCATAAGGGCGGTAGACTTAATTAAAAACACCCTTATCAACTCGACCAAGAAACCGCCGAAAACCAAAACCTTCAAGTATTTATATATAAGCTCCGTATTTATCCTTGGGCGCCAAGCTGCTTCCTTGTCAACGCGAATAAGGAATACCTCGTTAATTTTCCTCTTCACCCGAGGCGACTTAGAGCCAAACTTCTCTAACACTGTGAAAATTAAACTAATAAACCCCGCATATACCGCAATAATTATAAAGGGGGGCGCTTCCCCGCAAATAAAACCGTAGGAATTACCGTCTTTCACAAGCCGACTCTCTTCGTTTATCCAAAGATTGCAAATTCATTTCCTGGAAAAACCTTGGGAAACCGTCGTACCAACCGCTATTAACCAACTCTTCCGTGTAGGCCAAAAGCCCTTTTTCGTCCCTGAAGTACGGTTTTATATCGTCAACCCTTTTCACGATCTTGATTCTATTATCATTAAACAAAATGCCGAGGTATTTTCTTAGCCTGAAGCTCCAAAGGACGCTGTCTCTAATAGGGACTACTTCCAGGGAACCCCAACCGGCGTTCGGCAGGTGCGGCTTCTCGATTATAACGTTATCCCCGCATAAGCAAAAGTGGAACGGAGGCGTGGCCTCGAGGTCTTCTATATACAAAATGTGGAGACTACTTTCCGTCCCGTATTTTCCTATTAAATCGATTATACGGTTACTACCGCCGTTTTCGCCGGATTTGTCGGAAATCATTATCCGGGGGCCGCAAAAAATCCAGACGTTCTTCCCTCGTCCAATGGCGCGTTCTAGAGATTCGAAAAACTCCTTACCGGCCAAAGCTAGGCTCAACTCGCCGGCGATTATGTATAGGTCATACTTATCGCGCTCTTCGCCGAGCTCGCGTTCCAACCACGCAATCGCCGGGCCGCTGGTCCCGGCGAGGTCGCTCTCGACTACGGGTTGTTCCATCACTGTCCCGTAGAGGAGTTTCAAAAAATTAGTGAAGGGATTTAAGTGCACGACAGCCCTCCCTCCCACCGACTTTTTTAAGTCGGTAATTTTAAAACTCGTAAGGAGCCGAATAGTAATTATTAAAGCTTTATTCCAGCACGGCAGTTTTACCCGAACGGCCTGATAATAATATAACATATCGTTACCATCGTGTCAACGATGAACCTAAAAATACTCATTCCCTAGTTTATTTTCCCGTCTACCGTAGCATCGGACGCGTAAACGATATTTGCCAAAACCCCGAATTTATTTTATATTAGTTACGGAAGGGACGCCCTAATGCTAACCCCCAAAGACGTAGACGTATCGTACCGCTACCTCCGCCGCAAGTGTGAACTCGAGCCGGAGGTCGCCGTCGTCCTCGGCTCCGGCCTGCCGCGCCCCGCGTTCGACGTCGTGTGCGAGGTCCCGTTCGCCGAAGTCCCGCACTTGGCGAAACCGAGCGTTGAAGGCCACCGCGGCCTATTCGCCTTCGGCCGTGCCGGCGACGTCGACGTCGTCGTCGCCGAAGGCCGCCTCCACCTCTACGAGGGGATTCCCGCCGACGTCGCGACGCTGCCGATACGCCTCTTCGCCCGGCTGGGCTGCCGGACCGTCATCCTCACGGGCGCCGTGGGCTCGCTGCGCGAGGAGTTTGGCCCGGGCAACGTCGCCGTCGTTCGCGACCACTTAAACTTCGCCGCGGCGTCGCCCTTCGCCGGCCGCCACGACGACGAGTTCGGGCCCCGCTTCGTCGCCGCCGCCGACGCGTACGACGCGGACATTCGCGAACGGGCCGAAGAGGTCGCCGAACCGTTGGGTTTCATGCTCAAAGAGGCCGTGTACGTCGGCGTCCCCGGGCCGCAATACGAGACCGCCGCGGAAGCGCGCGCCCTCGCGAGCCTGGGCGGCGACGTCGTCGGCATGTCCATTCCCAACGAGGCGCTGGTCGCTCGCCAGGCGGGCCTGCGCGTTCTCGCGCTGTGCGCGGTCGCCAACGTCGCCGGCGGCGCCGCAAGCCACGACGACGTCCTGCTCGGCGCCGAGGAACCCGGCCGGCAAATCAAAACCTTGCTCGAGGCTCTACTTCCTACCCTCGGCGAGAAGTGATATAATATATACATGATACGCGCAGTCATATTTGACCTCGATAACACGCTCAACGACTTCATGAAGATGAAGGAGCGGGCGATAGAGGCCGCGGCGGAGGCGATGATCGACGCCGGCCTGCCCCGCCCCAAAGACGAAATTATCGCCGGCATAAAAGAGGTCTACGACGCCGAGGGGATCGAGTACCAGCGCGTCTTCGACCGCTACCTCATCGCGGCGTACGGGAAGCTCGAGCCGCGCATACACGCCGCCGCGGTGGTCGCGTACCGGCGCGCCCGGGAGGGGGCGCTGACGCTCTACCCCCACGTCAACGTAACGCTGCTCGAGCTGCTCCGCCGCGGAATCAAGCTGGGGGTCCTCTCGGACGCGCCGCGGCTCCAGGCCTGGCTCCGGCTCGCCTATCTGCAGCTGCACAACATCTTCAACGCCGTCGTCACGTTCGAAGATACGGGCGTGCGGAAGCCGGCCCCCCAGCCCTTCCGCCTCATCCTGGACGAGCTGGGCGTCGCGGCCGAGGAAGCGCTGATGGTGGGCGACTGGCCGGCCCGCGACGTCGAGGGGGCGCGGGCGCTGGGCATCAGAACCGTCTACGCCCGCTATGGCGATACCAGCGGCGAACGCTGCGCCGAGACGGACTACGCCGTCGACGACATAGCCGACGTCGTCCGCATCGTCGACGAGTTAAATGAAGAAGCCGAGGAAAGCTAACGTCGCGGTGACGATAATCGTCGCGGCCTGCCTCGCCGCCGCGACCTATATCGGCATCCAGGGTATTATATCCGCGCGCGCGCCCGGCGCCGCGGACGAGGCCGCGCGCAAGAAGGCGTTCGAGAAAGCCCAGGCCGAGGGCAACCTCTCCTTCGAGGAGGCCAAGTACTGGCACCGCCTCGAGCCCCCGGCCGAGGAGGGAACGCCGCCGTGACGGCGCCGGCGGTAGAGTGCGAGCTGTGCCCGCGGCGCTGCGTCCTCGCCAACTACCAGCGCGGCGACTGCCGCGTCCGCGTGAACGTCGACGGGACCCTCTACACGCTGGTCTACGGCAAGCCCTGCACTACCCACGTCGACCCCATCGAGAAGAAGCCGCTGTTCCACTTTCTCCCCGGGACGGCGATTTACTCCATCGCCACCGCCGGCTGCAACCTCCACTGCAAGTACTGCCAGAACTGGGAGATAAGCCAAACGGACCCGGAGGACGCGCGCAACGTCGACCTCGAGCCGGCGCGCGTCGTCGCCGAGGCCGAGCGCACCGGCTGCATCTCCGTCGCCTACACCTACTCCGACCCGATTATATTCTACGAGTATACGCTGGAGGCGTCGCGGCTCGGCCGGCGGCGGGGCCTGAAGAACGTCCTCGTCACCGCCGGGTATATCGAACCGGCGCCGCTGCGCGAACTATGTAAGGTGTCCGACGCGGCCAACGTCGATTTGAAGTCGATGTCGGACGACTTCTACCGCGACGTCTGCGGCGGCCGGCTCGAGCCGGTCCTCCGCTCGCTCAAGATAATGCGCGAGGAGGGCCTCTGGCTCGAGGTGACCAACCTTCTTGTGCCGGGCCTCAACGACGGGCCGGCGGCCGTCGCGGCGCTCGTGCGATGGGTCCGCGATAACTTAGGCGCCGAGACGCCGCTGCACTTCTCGCGCTTCTACCCGATGTACAAGCTGGCTAACCTCCCGCCGACGCCGGTGGCGACGCTGACGATGGCCCGCAACGTTGCTCTCGAGGAAGGGTTGAAATATCCGTACGTGGGGAACGTTGCCGGCCACCCGGGCAACAATACGTATTGCCCGGGCTGCGGCCAGCCGGTCGTCGAGCGCCACGGCTACCAGATTTTGGCGTACCGCCTCGACGGCGACAAGTGCGCCAAATGCGGCGCAACGGTCGCCGGCGTCTGGGCCCCGCCGCCGGGGGACGTGCGGTGGGTGCTATGACATCGCACGCCGCAACTTAGAAGCCTATACACTTATTGAGAAATACCGGAAGGAGGATAACATGGCGCAAACGAACTTGAAAAAAAGTATAGCGGTCTTCGCCGTACTACTCTCTTTACCAATACTTAACTGCGGAGACGGTGAAGACGATAGCGAAAAGCCCTCGCGTGAAGACGGGGCTACGTTGGTCTACTCGCCGCCGGATGGGGCGAGCGCGCAAAACCCCGCTATCTCGCCGGACGGTGAATACATACTTTTCACTCTTTTCCACCACGGTTACCAAAAAGGCCCAGCGGGTCTGTACCTCTACTCGAATACATACCGGTCGGCAACCGCCCTATTAGACGACGAAGACTTCAACGCCATAAATAGGTCGGGGATATGTTGGACCGCGGACTCCGACAAGGTTGTCTTTTCGTCGAATTTCACCCCGGGGTACGGCATTTGGACGATTCGGCGCAACGGAAAGGAATTGGAGCACGTAATAACTCACGCCGAGAAAACGGTCTCCTTCGTAAGCCCCGGTTTTAGCCCTATGGGCCAATCGGTTGTTTTCGAGTATTACTCCGGGGAAGGGAAATACGCTAATCGCGTCGTTTGCCGCGTAAGCGTTACGGGAGAGGGTTTTGATATAATTTCGAAAAACACCATAGGACAATGGCAGGACGCGTCGCCGAATTGGTCCCCTACGGGGAACCTTATCGTATTCCAACGCCGGGAGTACGGAGAAGATGAAGCGGATTGGGACATATATACGATGGACCTTTTCGGATCCGATGTTAAGGCTCTAACCGACAACGAGGGACAAGATATAGACGGTAGTTGGTCGCCGGACGGTTCCCGTATCGTCTACGCAAGCGGTGAAGGAGGCTTAACGGTAAAAAGGATCTTTACCATCTCTGCCGGAGGGGGAACCCCGGTGCGCATTACGAACGACCCGGATTACGATGACCGCTCGCCTTCCTGGTCCCCCGACGGTAAATGGATAGTATTCGAATCGCGGCCTACGAACCAAGAAAATACCCCGGCGTCACTCTGGCGGATAGCCGCTCCCGAAGCCGATTAGTACTCCCGAGTTAGTTCGAAGGCTGGGCCCCGCCGCCGGGGGACGTGCGGTGGGTGTTTTGAGTTCAAACGAAAACCGGCCTCCCGGCCGGTTTTTTATTCCCCCTCTCCCCGTTGACCTCCGCGCCCCCCTCGGTTATAATCGCATAATATAAACCCGCGACAACACTCTCCCGAGGAGGGAACGATGTTGAGATATATCGTAGCAACCGCCCTCGGCGCGGCCGCGGCCTTCGCCGCCTGGCAGACGCCCGTCAACCTGGGCGAGCCCCTTAACACCGCCGCCAACGAGTGGTATCCGTTCCTCGCCTACGACGGCTCCTATATGATATTCGCCTCCGACCGCCCCGGCGGCCAGGGCAGCGTCGACATGTGGTATACGGTGTACGAGGAGGGCGCGTGGCAGGCGCC